>Ga0247725_1000029_pt1 | contig 230746 bp, 218 predicted proteins | sample OKSTACKMCFT3sol_FD_183021 | JGI IMG/M metagenome (GOLD analysis project Ga0247725, IMG submission 183021) | Subsurface sediment microbial communities from gas well in Oklahoma, United States - OK STACK MC-FT3-sol | ecosystem: Environmental > Terrestrial > Deep subsurface > Rock core/Sediment...
CTTCAAGTAAGAAGGGTATGAACGCTTAATATCAGGAACTTATCATGTCTGAACAAAACACTCCTATTGAAGAACATCAAGACGTTAATAAACTGATTGCTGAGCGAAAACATAAGCTGGCTGGCTTACGTGAACTGGGTAACCCATTCCCAAATGATTTTCGCCGTGATGCGACTTCCGATCAGATCCATGCTCAGTACGAGCATCTGAGCAAAGAAGAGCTGGAAGAGAAACAAATCCGTGTCACTGTCGCAGGTCGTATGATGCTGCGTCGTATTATGGGTAAAGCCAGCTTTACTACTATTTCTGATGTAGGCGGCAAGCTGCAGTTGTATGTTGCCCGTGATAGCCTGGCTGAGGGTGTGTACAACGACGGCTTTAAAAAATGGGATTTAGGCGACATCATAGGCGGTAGCGGTGTGTTGTTTAAAACTCAGACCGGTGAGCTAACCGTATGGTTAGACGAAATCCGCCTACTGACTAAAGCGCTGCGTCCTCTGCCAGACAAATTCCATGGTTTAACTGACCAGGAAGCCTGTTACCGTCAGCGTTATTTAGATTTGATCGTCAACGATCAGTCACGCAAAACCTTTTTAATCCGTTCAAAAACTGTGGCTTATATCCGTCAGTTTTTTAACAGCAAAGGCTTCTTAGAAGTAGAAACGCCAATGCTGCAAAGCATTCCTGGCGGTGCTTCGGCCCGTCCGTTCGAGACGCACCACAATGCGCTGGATATGCAAATGTTCCTGCGTATTGCACCTGAGCTGTATTTAAAGCGTTTAGTCGTAGGTGGTTTTGAAAAAGTATTTGAGCTGAACCGTAACTTCCGTAACGAAGGCGTTTCAACCCGTCATAACCCGGAATTCACTATGCTGGAATTCTACTGGGCTTATGCCGATTACAACGATTTAATGGATATTACTGAAGAGTTATTCCGTGGTCTGGCGCAGTCTGTGCTGGGTACCACTGAAGTGCAGTATCAGGGTAACGTTTTTGACTTCGGTAAACCTTTTGCCCGTATGTCAGTGACTGAATCTATTCTGCACTACAACCCTGAAGTGAAAATTGAGCAGTTAACGACGCGTGAAGCAGTAGCTGAATTGGCTAAGTCGTTAGGCATTGAAGTCAAAGCCAACTATGGACATGGCCGTATTCTGATGGAAGTCTTTGATGAGCTGGTCGAAACCAAGCTGCAACAACCTACTTTTATCACTGAGTACCCGGCTGAGATTTCTCCGCTGGCCCGTCGTAATGATGACAATCCGGAAATCACAGACCGTTTTGAGTTCTTTATCGGTGGTCGTGAATTAGGCAATGGTTTCAGCGAATTAAACGACGCTGAAGATCAGGCTGAACGTTTCCGTGAGCAGGTTGCGCAAAAAGAAGCTGGCGATGATGAAGCCATGTACTACGACGAAGATTTCGTCACAGCACTGGAACATGGTTTACCGCCAACTGCAGGTCAGGGTATTGGTATCGACCGTTTAGTGATGTTACTGGCCGATGCGCCAAGCATCCGTGACGTGATTCTGTTCCCGCATATGCGCCACAGCGACAAACACGGCTCTTAATAGTCATATTGAAAGGCAGCTCAGGCTGCCTTTTCTTTCGCTTTTTTAGCCAAATGCAAAGTCCTTCTTGGGGCTTTTCAGATTTATTATTTTTTTTATCCTGCCTTTTGATTGAGCACCAAGCTGCCCTTTGTTATAATTTCCCCCCGTCCTAAGTTCGTAAATTCTTTATTGCCAATGGCGTCTCAGGGGTCTCATGACTACAAGATACATCTTCGTGACGGGTGGGGTTGTCTCATCCTTAGGTAAAGGCATTGCTGCTGCATCTTTAGCAGCTATTTTAGAAGCCCGTGGCCTGAAAGTGACCATCCTTAAACTGGATCCGTACATCAACCTGGATCCGGGCACCATGAGCCCAATTCAGCACGGTGAAGTGTACGTCACAGAAGACGGCGCGGAAACCGACCTCGATTTAGGTCACTATGAGCGGTTTATTCGCACTAAAATGACCAAACGTAATAACTTCACTCAAGGCCGTATTTACTCAGACGTTTTACGTCGTGAGCGCCGTGGTGATTATTTAGGTGCCACTATTCAGGTGATCCCTCATATCACCAATGAAATCAAAAGCCGTGTGATTGCAGGCGCCGAAGGCTACGACATTGCTATCGTAGAGATTGGTGGCACTGTAGGTGATATCGAGTCGTTACCATTTTTAGAAGCTATTCGTCAGTTAGGTACTGAAATTGGCCGCGAGCGTGCCATGTTTATGCACCTGACGTTAGTGCCATACCTGGGCACTGCAGGTGAAATCAAAACCAAACCTACTCAGCATTCTGTCAAAGAGCTGCGTTCTATTGGTATTCAGCCTGATATTCTGGTGTGCCGTTCAGACCGTGCTATTCCATCGAACGAGCGCGCTAAGATTGCTCTGTTCACCAACGTGGAAGAACGTGCCGTTATTTCATTAAAAGACGTGTCCAGCATTTACCAAATTCCTGCACTGTTAAAATCACAAGGTCTGGATGAATTAGTAGTGCGCCGTTTCCATATGACGTGCCCTGAAGCTGACCTGACCGAGTGGGAACAGGTGTTGTATCAGGAGTCCAACCCTACAGGTGAAATCACAGTAGGTATGGTAGGTAAATATGTTGAACTGCCGGACGCTTATAAATCAGTCAACGAAGCCTTAAACCATGCAGGTTTAAAAAACCGTTTAACTGTGCATATCAAATACATTGATTCACAGGACGTCGAAAGCAAAGGCACAGATATTTTAGCCGGAGTGGACGCTATTCTGGTGCCTGGTGGTTTTGGTGAGCGTGGCGTGGAAGGCAAAATTATTGCTGCCCGTTATGCCCGTGAACATAAAGTGCCTTACCTTGGCATTTGCTTAGGTATGCAAGTGGCACTGATTGAATATGCCCGTAACGTTGCGGGTATGAAAGACGCACACTCGACCGAATTTAATAAGAACACGCCTTACCCTGTGGTGGGTCTCATCACAGAATGGCTGGACGCAGATGGTAAAGTCGAACAACGGACCGACAGGTCTGATATGGGCGGCACTATGCGTTTAGGCAGCCAAAACTGTAACCTCAAAGCCAATACAAAAGCCCGTGAGATCTATGGCAGCGACATCGTTAGCGAACGTCATCGTCACAGATATGAAGTGAACAACAATTATGTTGCTCAGCTCGAAGAGGCCGGCTTAAAGATCTCTGGTTTGTCGGCGGACAACCAGTTGGTTGAAATGATTGAAATACCTACACACCCATGGTTTGTGGCGGGTCAGTTCCATCCGGAATTTAACTCAACACCACGTGACGGGCATCCGTTATTCCAGGGCTTTGTGGCCGCCGCTTATAAATATCAGAAACAGCAGCTCGTTTAACCAGTTGCAGCCGGGCTTGTGAGTCCGGCTTTTTATTTTATGCGACACATAATAAGGGGATTTACATGTCTGAGATCGTCAATATTATCGCCCGTGAGATTATGGATTCACGTGGTAACCCAACAGTAGAAGCCGACGTTTTCCTGGCCAGTGGTGCTATGGGTCGTGGTTGCGCGCCATCAGGTGCTTCTACTGGTACCCGTGAAGCTTTAGAGCTGCGTGATGGCGATAAAAGCCGTTATTTAGGTAAAGGCGTGCGTACAGCAGTGGCCAATATCGATGGCCCAATCAAAGCCGCTTTACTGGGTAAAAGTGCCTATAAGCAAGCTGAAGTGGATCAGATCATGATTGATCTGGACGGCACTGAGTCTAAGTCTAAATTAGGCGCAAACGCTATTCTGGCTGTGTCTTTAGCTGTAGCCCGCGCAGCTGCTGCTGACAAAAAAATCCCACTGTATCAGCATATTGCCGACTTAAACGGCACACCAGGCGTGTATTCCATGCCAGTACCTATGATGAACATCATCAACGGTGGTGAGCATGCGGATAACAACGTCGATATTCAGGAGTTTATGGTGCAGCCAGTTGGCGCTAAAACCTTCGCTGAAGCTCTGCGTATGGGCGCCGAAATTTTCCATCAGTTGAAAAAAGAACTGCACAGCCAGGGCTTAAATACTGCTGTAGGTGATGAAGGTGGTTTTGCTCCGGATCTGAAATCAAACGAAGAAGCTTTGACTGTAATTTCTAAAGCTGTAGCTTCAGCAGGTTATGAGCTGAACAAAGACATCACTTTAGCTTTAGACTGCGCTGCCTCTGAGTTTTATGTCGATGGCAAATACAAGCTGTCTGGCGAAGGCAAAGAATTCACTTCGTATGAGTTCAACGACTTCCTGGCCGGTTTAGCCAGTCGTTTCCCTATCATCTCTATTGAAGACGGCTTAGATGAGTCGGATTGGGATGGCTGGAAAGACATGACCAATAAACTGGGCGATAAAATCCAGTTAGTAGGCGACGACTTATTCGTCACCAACACCAAGATCCTGACCCGTGGTATTGAGCAGGGCATTGGTAACTCTATCCTGATCAAATTTAACCAAATCGGTAGCTTAACTGAAACTTTAGCCGCTATTAAAATGGCAAAAGACGCAGGTTTTACCGCTGTAATTTCACACCGTTCAGGCGAAACTGAAGATTCCTTTATTGCTGACTTGGCTGTAGGTACTGCTGCAGGTCAAATCAAAACTGGTTCTTTATGCCGTTCAGACCGCGTGTCTAAGTACAACCAGTTACTGCGTATTGAGCAGGAATTAGGTGCGAAAGCCCCGTACCGCGGCCGTGTAGAAATTAAAGGCCAGGCGTAAGCCAGGCCAGATAAACTGAACGAGGGGTTAGAGTCTGTGACTTTAACCCCTTGATTGGTTTTGCTCCCTTGATTACCATCAACGGATGAAAAAACATTCAGCCGATCAACATCAGCTGTGGCAAGGCCCGGCACAGGACCTGACTTATACAGAGCTTTGTAATGCTTTGTATGAACGGGAATTGATGCGTTACGCCAAAATGCCGCCCGAATTTTTAGCCAGTCTGCAAAAACGTTTAGCCAGTTTACCTTTTTATATCCGCCGTGCTGCCAGCAGTATTTTGTCGCATCAATCCCCACTTGAAATCGATAGTCAAAATGCCAGTTGGATGGGACGCCAAAGTCCACAATGTCCGGCTAAAGAGCAGAGCATAGAGCAAATAGAGCAGTTTTATTTAAAACACAGCAAACTTGCCTTATTAGTGCCTGTGTATCAGAACCAACAAGCGCAGGAGATGGTGTGGCTGGATTCTGGTGATGAGGTGGATATGACTGCACAACGATTGCATTGCAACGAGCATGGCTGGTTCAGTTTTAACGGCACTCCACTCACAGATGAAAACAGCGACAAATTCCTGCTCAAGCCAACAAAAAGCCTAATGACGGCAGCTTGTTGTGGTCATCAATGGCTAAACGGCGAGCGCAAAAGCCCACGAGTGCTTAGTTTAAGAGAATTATTACTGGCAAGCCGCTTGAATTGGCAGAACTTCGCTAAGCCTTTTCAGCCTTAAGCTGTAATTTTCACTAGCAAGCCTTTATTTTCGGCCTTATTAGGGCTTTCCAGTCAGGCCGATAAGCTTCATAATACTTTCAATTCTATCTTTTTTGGTTTGATATGCGCCTGTTAGTTTTATTGCTACTCCTGCTGCTCGCAGCACTTCAGCACCGCTTGTGGCTTGGGCAGCATAGCGTGATGGAGTATTGGGCGCATAAAACTGAACTAGCGAAGATGGAACAACAAAATGAAGTCTTGGCGAAACGCAATAAATTGCTTAAAGCTGATGTGACTGATCTGCAAATTGGGCTGGATGCTATTGAAGAGCGCGCCCGCAACGAATTAGGTTTGATCGGACAAGACGAAGTATTTTTCCGGATTATTACCCCGCTGGATAAAAAATGACCGCTATTCCTGCTATTGCGACTGTGATCCCGGCCGCTGGTGTTGGCAAACGAATGAAAGCGGATAAGCCCAAGCAGTACCTGCCCCTTTGTGGTGTGACTGTATTGGAGCAAACTCTGCGTCGCTTAAAACAAGTTCCTGCATTACAACAGTTTTATTTGGCTCTAAGCCCTGACGATCCTTATTTCCCAACCTTGCCTTTAGCGACTGACCCCACTATTCAGCGGCTGGATGGTGGAGCCGAGCGAGCTAACTCAGTGCTCAATGCTTTAGTTCAGATTGATGCACAGCAGTACCCCTGGGTTTTGGTGCATGATGCCGCAAGGCCTGCAGTGCGAGCCAGCGACATTGAGCTGCTGATTCAAAGCTGCATGCAAAAAGGTCAGGGTGGTATTTTAGCTACGCCAGTGCGCGATACGATGAAACGTGCCACTGCAATGCAAACTGTAGCTCAGACTGAGGACCGCTCGGCTTTATGGCATGCTTACACGCCACAGTTATTCCCGACAGTTTTACTCACAGAGGCCTTGCAGCAGGCTTTGGCTCAGGGCGTGGCCATTACCGATGAAGCCAGTGCTATGGAGTGGGCAGGATGGCCTGTCCTCTTAGTGCAGGGCCATGCTGACAATATCAAAATTACTCAGGCTGAAGATTTAGCTTTGGCCACTTTTTATCTGGAGCATTCTGTATGATGCCGTTTCGTATTGGCCATGGTTTTGATGTGCACGCTTTTGGTGGCGAGGGCCCTATTACTTTAGGTGGCGTAAAAATACCTTACGAACAAGGTTTGCTGGCGCATTCAGATGGCGACGTGGTGTTACATGCTGTGTCCGATGCGTTGTTAGGTGCTCTTGCATTGGGAGATATTGGACATCATTTTCCTGACACAGACGCTGCTTTTAAAGGCATAGACAGCCGTATTTTGTTGCGTAAGGTGTTTGCTGATGTCAAAGCTCTGGGTTACGAAGTGGGGAATCTTGATGTCACTATTATGGCGCAGGCACCCAAAATGGCGCCTCACGTCGATGCGATGCGCACTTGTATTGCTGAAGATCTGGTCTGCGGTTTGTCGCAAGTTAATGTCAAAGCCACGACCACAGAAAAACTGGGATTTGTCGGCCGTAAAGAGGGCATAGCTGTTGAAGCTGTAGTGCTGTTGGTGAAATCCTGATGCAAAATACCGTACAGCTGCCAAGCTTAAGTTACTTATATGGTCAGCCTGAAACTACAGCTTTATTGCGTGTACAACCTGATGATTTTATTGTACATGAAGAGCTTAGCTTTACGCCCACCGGTGCCGGCGAACATATGCTGCTATTGGTGGAAAAAATTGGCCAGAATACTCAGTACGTTGCCAAACTGCTGGCTGAATTAGCTGGCTGCAAAGCGCGCCAGGTCAGTTATGCCGGGTTAAAAGACCGGCATGCGGTGACCCGTCAGTGGTTTTGTCTGCCTGTACCTATTAAGCAACAACTGAACTGGCAGGAATGGACTATCGAGGGCGTTAAAATACTCGATACCATCCGTCATCAGCGTCGCTTAAAGTTAGGTTCGATCAAATACAACGAATTTAGCCTGACGTTGCGGGAGGTCAGTGATATTCCTGCTCTGCTGCAACGGCTTGAATTGGTGAAACAAGGCGTGCCGAATTATTACGGCGAGCAACGTTTTGGTATCCAGGGCGGTAATTTGCGTTTGGCCGAACAACTGTTTTCCGGGGCTGGTATTGAAGACCGGAAAATTCGCGGTTTAGCCTTGTCTGCCAGTCGTTCGTTTTTGTTTAACTTACAGGTCGATGCTCGTGTCAAAGCTGGTACTTTTAATCAGCTTCTTAAAGGTGAAGTGGTGCAGCTGGATGGTTCAGGCTCAATTTTTAAAGTGCCTGAAGTTGATGAAACCTTGAATCAAAGGTTACTGGATGCCGACATTCACCCAACGGCAGGCTTGCCAGGTTTAGGTGAACCCTTAATTACTGCGGATGCTCTGGAGTTTGAGCAACAGAGTCTGGCGCCATGGCAGCATTGGGTCGACAAACTGGCAGAACTGAACGTCAGGGCTGAAAGGCGCAGTATTAGAGTGAGACCAACAGATTTAAAGGCTGAAGTACAAGGCCACAATGTAAAAATTAGTTTTAAACTCTATTCTGGTTGTTTTGCTACCTCTGTACTGAGAGAGCTGGTGGATTATCAGGACGTACAACGTAATTACGCCACTTTGGATTAATTGATTTTAGGGCGACGGCGGGTGAACAATGCGGATTTTATTGAGTAACGACGATGGCGTATATGCCAAAGGCATACAGGTATTGCAGCAGGCCTTATCTGAAATTGCAGAAGTAACTACTGTAGGACCGGATCGCAATTGCAGCGGTGCCAGTAATTCACTGACCTTGCTTAACCCTTTGCGCACACAACAACTGGACAATGGTTTTATTGCCGTCAATGGCACGCCAACAGATTGCGTGCATTTGGCTATTAGTCAGTTGTTGGCTGATACTCCGGATCTGGTGGTGGCAGGTATTAACCACGGTGCTAATTTAGGTGACGATGTATTGTATTCAGGCACAGTGGCTGCAGCTACAGAGGGCCGGCATTTAGGTTTGCCTGCTATTGCAGTTTCTTTGGCTGGTCGTGACGAGCAGCATTTTGCTACAGCTGCCTATGTCACAGTGCAGGTGATTAAAAAGCTTAAATCTCATCCTCTCCCTGCCGATCAAATTTTAAATATTAATGTGCCTGCAGTGCCGTTAGAGCAATTGCGAGGCATTCAGGTAACTCGTTTAGGGCGTCGCCACAAAGCTGAAACTATGCAAAGTTCAACTGATCCCTGGGGCAGAGCCATTTACTGGTACGGATCTTTAGGGCCCGAACTTGATGCAGGCCCAGGCACTGACTTTTACGCTATAGCTCAGGGCTATGCTTCTATTACGCCTTTGCATGTGGATATGACGGCCTATCGCAGTATGGAATTATTAACGGACTGGTTAGATGGAATTGAGTGTTAAGTTATGGCTGTAGTGACCCAGCGTAGTGCCGCAGTATTGGCACAAAAACTTCAACAGGATGGTATTCAGGATCCACGAGTCTTAGCCGCTATAGCGCAAACGCCGCGACATCTATTTGTTGAAGCTGTGTTAGCGCATAAAGCCTATGAAAACACGGCTTTGCCTATAGGCCAGGGCCAAACCATTTCTCAGCCTTACATAGTCGCGAAAATGACAGAGTTACTGCTGCAGTCCCAACAATGCCAAAAGGTGCTAGAGATTGGCACTGGCTCCGGCTATCAGACGGCAGTACTGGCCAGATTATTTTCACAGGTTTGTAGTGTAGAGCGGATAAAGTCATTGCAGTTCCAGGCAAAACGCCGATTGCAGCAGTTGGACTTGCATAATGTTTCGATGAAGCATGGGGATGGCTGGCTGGGTTGGGCCAGTAAAGCGCCTTTTGACTGCATTATAGTGACTGCAGCGCCACACGAGGTACCACAAGCCTTGCTGCAGCAGTTGGCAGAAGGCGGACGCTTAGTGATCCCTGTTGGTGCTCAGGAACAAGTGCTCAGGGTCTTTACCCGTATAGGCGAAGAGTTTGAACAGAAAGATGTGGAAGCTGTACGTTTTGTGCCATTAGTGCCAGGCGAATTGGCCTGATTTATTCAAAAAGGATGAGTACTTGAAAATTTTTCAATGGATGTACGACAAAGCTTTAGTCTGGGCCAAACACCGTCACGCTGAATGTTATCTGGCTGGTTTAAGTTTTACTGAATCTGTGATTTTCCCCATTCCGCCTGATGTAATGCTGGCTCCTATGGCATTGTCACAACCACAGAAAGCCTGGCGTTTTGCCTGGATCACGACTCTTTTTTCAGTATTTGGCGGTATTTGTGGCTATTTCCTCGGCTTGTGGCTGTATGAACCTGTTGTACTGCCAGCTGTAGAATACATGGGCTATCAGCAGACCTTTGCTAAGGTTGAACACTGGTTCACTACCTATGGGGTTTGGGTGGTGTTTATTGCCGGCTTTTCACCAATCCCCTACAAGTTGTTTACCGTGGGGGCAGGTCTGATGAATATGGCGTTTTTCCCCTTTGTAATAGCTTCTTTTATTGGCAGAGCCAGCCGTTTTTTCCTGGTCGCGGGTTTGATGTACTGGGGCGGTGAAAAGATGCAGCAGAAGCTGAGGGATATAGTGGATTGGTTAGGCTGGGGGACTGTCGCTCTGGCTGGTGTTTTATATTTGGTGTATCGCTAACTGATGAAAGGTTTTAGTGTCTGCTGTCTCGTTGTTGTGCTGGCTGCTTGTAGTTCAAGGCATTCTCCAGCACCTGTTACAACCTTAGATGACATCAAAAATTACTATAAGAAGTATCCTCAGGGTGAAACTGCTGCGGGTTATATGGTTCAGGCTGGCGATACCTTGTATTCCATTGCGTTTCGGGCTGGTATGGATTACCGGGAGCTGGCTCAGCTGAATAATATTTCGGCGCCATACCGCATTTTTGTAGGCCAATCTTTACGATTTGTTAACAATAATAATACACAGTATCGCGGTGAACAGCGGTTTTCTTCGGTTAAAGTGCCAAAAACAGCAGTCGGTGCTGTAAATAATACTCCACAAGCCCAAACTAAATTAACAATTGCTAACAAAGCTATTGCGCCTGACAATCAAACGGGTTATGTTCAAAAGCAGACAGTGAAGGAAAACGCAACTTCAGCAGAAAATTCGGTTTCCAGTTCCAAAGTGCAATGGGTTTGGCCTGTTCGTGGGCCACTATTAGCCGCTTTCTCAAATGCAGAACATGGGAATAAAGGACTGGATATAGGAGGAAAAGCAGGTACTCCTATAAAAGCAGCAGCAGCAGGTGAAGTCGTTTATGCGGGTAATGCATTAAGAGGCTACGGCAATCTGGTGATTATCCGTCACAATGACGACTTCTTAAGTGCTTATGCCCACAACAGAAAACTACTGGTGAAAGAACGGGATACTGTCGTAAGCGGGCAAACCATAGCTGAAATGGGCAATACAGATGCAACCTCTGTCCGGTTGCACTTTGAAATCCGTTTCCGCGGTAAGTCTGTTGATCCAAAGAGGTACTTAAAATAATAAAAAAATTATAAATATCACCCCGAAAGGGCGAAGAGGTAAGGAAACCGGGCAGTTCAGGTGATACCCAAAGCTTGTAGAAGTGGGAGAAGGAAATGGGCCATAAAGATGATGACGATGTAATAGAATTTAAAGAAGCCGAATTAACGGATGACGTTATTTTAGCAGACGATGACAATGCAGAACCTGATTTAGCCGCTTTAGCAGCGGAAGAAGACAATACCCCAGACGACGTTTTTACTACCAATGATAGCCAACGTGCTATGGACGCCACTCAGATTTATCTGGGTGAAATTGGTTTTTCCCCGCTATTATCCGCCGAAGAAGAAGTATATTTTTCCCGTCTTGCGCTCAAAGGCGACAAAGCAGCCCGTAAACGTATGATTGAAAGTAATTTACGTTTAGTGGTGAAAATTGCCCGCCGTTATATTAATCGTGGTTTAGCTTTGCTGGATCTGATTGAAGAGGGCAATCTGGGCCTGATCCGGGCCGTGGAAAAATTTGATCCTGAACGCGGTTTCCGTTTTTCAACTTATGCCACCTGGTGGATCCGCCAAACGATAGAACGGGCCATCATGAACCAGACCCGAACTATTCGTCTGCCTATTCATGTGGTCAAAGAGCTGAATATCTACCTGCGTGCTGCCCGTGAGTTGTCGCAACGACTGGATCACGAGCCTACGCCGGAAGAAATTGCGGCAGCCCTCGATAGGCCAGTTGAAGAAGTTCGCAAGATGTTAAAGCTGAACGAAAAAATTACCTCAGTGGATACTCCGGTTGCAGGCTCTTCTGAAAAGCAGTTGCTTGATGTCTTAGCAGATGAAAAAGAGCTAGGCCCTGAAACTGAATTACAGGATGCTGATATTCGCCAGCATCTGGTGATTTGGCTGGATGAGCTCAATGCAAAACAACGCGAAGTTCTGGCCCGACGTTTTGGCTTATTAGGCTATGAGCCGTCGACGCTGGAAGATGTAGGTAAAGAAATAGGTTTAACCCGTGAAAGAGTCCGGCAAATTCAAGTGGAGGCGCTGCGCCGTCTGCGTGAAATTGTGACTCATCAGGGGCTGAACATCGAAACCCTATTCCAGGAATAGTGCAGTAGGGTCAGAGCCTTGGCTCTGACCCTAAAACCCGCTCTGATGAACCCATGCTTTAGTCCGTTTTGATCCTGTTATTTGATTCCCAAACCACTCCTTTTTCTCCATGCTACCAAGGCAGGCTTCAAAGTTTGGTCTTTGAACTGCTCTGGCATAACCCTTGCTCTTTTCTGATACAGAACAAAAAAAGCAGGCCTTGAACTGATGTTGTTCGGGTTGTATCGGACGGGAAGGAGTCGCCAATGGGTGCAAAAAGTTTTGGGCACTATCAGCAAATCAGCCAGTGTTTTGATGAACTGGTGCAGGCAGATGGACAAATACGACCACCAGCTGCTGCTATAGCCCGTTTTATAGATCGCCACGGTTCGGCTGAACTAATTCAAAGACAACAGCAGTTAAATCAAACGATTAGCGCCATGGGTGTCTGTTTTACCTTGTATTCAGACGGCGATAACATCGACAGATGCTGGCCTTTGGACGTGATGCCCCGCACTATTCCCAGCTCAGAATGGCAAAAAACCAGTGCAGGCCTGAAACAACGCCTGGCTGCGTTAAACTTGTTCATTGACGATTTGTATCACGATCAGCGCATCCTTAAAGACGGCATAGTGCCTGCTGACTTAGTGCTGGACTCCCGCAATTATCTTGCACCATGTAAGGGCATTTCGCCCCGTTATGGGGTGTGGGCCAATATTTGTGGGACTGATTTGGTGCGTGATGGTTCTGGCCAGTTTTTAGTGTTGGAAGATAACTTGCGGGTGCCGTCCGGTGTGTCTTATATGCTGGAAAACCGTACTGTGATGAAGCGCGTCTTTCCTGAATTATTTGCCGACTCTTTTATCTACCCTGTAGACGACTATCCGCATCAACTCTGGCGTATGCTGGCCTCTTTATCGCCTCGTCCTGGTGATGTGCCTTGTATAGTGTTGCTGACCCCTGGTGTTTATAACTCAGCTTATTTTGAGCATAGCTTTTTAGCCCAGCAAATGGGTGTTGAGCTGGCTGAGAATACTGATTTACTGGTGCAGGACGACATTGTTTATTTAAAAACTCTGCATGGCCTGCAGCGCGTTGATGTGATTTACCGCAGGGTAGACGATATTTTTATCGACCCGCTGGCCTTTCGGCCCGATTCTGTCTTGGGTATTCCGGGTTTAATCAAAGCCTGGGCCAAAGGCAATGTGTCTATCGCCAATGCGCCTGGCTCTGGGGTGGCTGACGATAAAGTGATTTACGCTTATGTGCCGCAAATCATCAATTATTATCTGGGCGAACAGCCGCTGATTGACAATGTTCCTACCTATTTGTGTCTGGACTCAAAACAGCGTGAGTATGTGTTGGCGAACCTGGATCAACTGGTAGTGAAACCTGCCAATGAATCCGGTGGCTACGGCATTCTGATAGGCCCACGTTCGACCAAAGCAGAACAGCAACAAATGGCAGAAGCTATTAAAGCTAATCCGCGTAATTTTATTGCCCAGCCCACTCTGGCCTTATCCACAGCCCCTACTTTATGTGACGGCGTGTTGGAGCCACGGCATTTAGATTTGCGGCCCTTTATTTTGCAGGGGCGGGATTTGTATTGCACCACAGGCGGGTTAAGCCGGGTGGCGCTGAAAAAAGGCTCTTTGGTGGTCAACTCGTCGCAAGGCGGCGGTAGCAAAGATACCTGGATCATCAACGATGAGGTCTGATTTATGTTATTAAAATCTTTAGATCATATATTCTGGTTAGGTCGTTATCTGGAACGACTGGACGACACCGCCCGTTTAATTAATGCCACCAGCCATTTACTGATCGATAGTCACAAAGACAGCCAGTTCAGTTGGTCCTTGTTATTGGATGTGCTGGGGCAGAATAGTGTTGAACTGCTGAGTCAGCTACCGGCCAGCGATTTAACCTTAGAGCAACAGGTGATGGGATTTTTAATTACAGATGCTACTAGTCAGGTGTCGATACGAGCGGCCTGCAGTGCGCTGAAACAAAATGCCAGAACAGTGCGACAACTGATCCCCCGTGATATGTGGGAAGAGCTGAATTCACTGGATTTGTTTTTGCAGGAGCACTGTCAGCAGTTGCAGGGACGGCAGCACAGATACCGGTTAATGACGGAAGTGAGCCGTCGCTGCCAAATGGTGGTGGGGGTGTTGGACGGTACTATGTTGCGCAGTGATGCTTTTGATTTGTTCAACATAGGCCGGCATCTGGAGCGGGCCGATATGACGACTCGTATTATGGACGTGATGGTATTGCAGCAGTTGCAACCGACAGATATTAAAAGACCACGTTTTCGCTGGACTTCGATCTTAAATGCTCTGGGTGGCGTAGAGTCGTATCACTACTATTTAGCCCATCAAAACACTGAAGTGGATGCGGTGGATTATTTACTGACGTACGCAGACTTTCCACGCTCTATTGCCTATTGTTTGCACAGAGTGGCCGCTTCGGCCAAAGCCTTACCTCATGGTGCCGCTATTTTGCAACGGGTCTGGCAGTTACAGGATTTGTTGAAAACACAGAACTTAGCGGAATTAAGCACAGGTCAGTTGCATCAGCTAATCGATCAACTTCAGACAGGGATCATTGAATTGCATCAGGTCATCAGTACTCCTTCAATTGAGTTTTCCTCAGAGCTCAGCCAGCAAATGTCGGCTTGAGGATGACAGTGCACGATCAGTCGTTCAACGAACAGCAGCTTTGGGCAGAACTGCCACAGTGGCAGCAGTTGCAACTCTGGTGGCAGCAACAGTCTGAGTCGCAGCTGTTGCAGTTGCATACGGAGCTGCAGCATCAACTGCGGGAAAATGGTGCCACTTTTGATCCCTGGCTGGAACAGCAACGGCAGCTGGATTTAATGCCCTGGCTGGTCAGTGACTCTGAGTGGCAGCAGCTGCAAGCTGGAGTAAAGCAGCGACAATTGCTGCTCTCGATGATCTTGCAGGATTTGTATGGCCCCCAGCAGCTGATCCAGCAGGGGTTATTACCTGCTGAACTGATTTTTCAGAACAAAAACTATTTGTTGCCTTGCCATCAGTTGGTACCCACTCATCAGCAGTGGCTGAGTTTGTTGGCTGTAGATATAGGTCGCGATGCCGAAGGTCAGTTTTGCGTCTATGCCGATCAAAGTCAGATGCCAGCAGGATTAGGTTTTGTGTTAGAACATAGACTGGCGTTTAACCACTGCATTGGTGAGCTGAATCACAGCATAGGTAAAAGTCAGCTGGCTGGTTTTTTCCGTAAATTGCAGCTGGTGTTTGCACAGGGCACTGGCCATACAGCCGAAGGGCGACGGCCACTTTGTGGTTTATTAACCCATGGCAAACGGGATGCTGCCTATTTTGAACATGCCTTTTTAGCCAATTATTTAGATATAGCCCTGATGCACAGTGCCGATCTTATGTTTAAAGACGGTGCTTTATGGCTTAAAACAGTCACAGGTTTACAGCAGGTCGACAGCCTGATGCGCTATTTACCCGATGCACGTTGTGACGCATTGGAACTGGACCCGGATTCAACAGGCACTGCAGGTTTATTACAAAGTATCCGCCAGCAGCAGCTGTTTTGTGCCAATCCGCCAGGAGCTGCCTTAGTGGATTCAGCTGTGTTATTGCCGTTTTTACCGCAATTGTGCCAGGTACTGTTGAATGAAGAGTTGCAGCTACCTGGCACTGCGGCTGTTTGGTGTGGTGAAGCTGATCTGCTACAGCAGGTGTTGTCTGATGCCATGCAGTACAGGTTCCACCGGGTCGACACTGGCCAAAGCTGGCTTTGGGCTCAGCTGGAGCCGTTGCAACAACAGCAGTTGCAGCAGCAACTGCAGGCAGAGCCCAGACTTTTTATTGCCATCCATTTGCTGCCTTTAAGCACAGTGCCTTGCTGGAATGCGACCCAAGGCGAGCATCAGCAATATGGTGTGTTGCGGTTATTTGGATTGTTGTCCGAGCAGCATAGTCCTGCTGTGATGCCAGGCGCTTTGGCTCGCATCAGTCCGGATCCGCTTTATCTGCAGCATCATTACAGCATGGGCTTTGTCGCTAAAGATGTCTGGGTACTGGCCGATCAGGACCATGCGGTCAGCTTGCTGCAAAATACCCAAAAACGTATTTTATTGTCCCGCCACAGTGGCTTGTTGCCAAGCCGAGTGGCTGACCATTTGTTCTGGCTGGGTCGTTACAACGAAAGGCTGAACTTAGTTTGCCGTGCTTTACGTTATACGGTGCCGCTTTTGACCAGTGCTGGTGTAAGCAGTTTTCAGGCCAGCACCAGTCAGCAGCAAGACAGCAGAGCTTTAGTCCGGTTTTGCCTGCAGGCCAATGGCACTTTGCCTGACAGCGCTGCTTTAAGTGCTTTGCAGCAGACCAGCGCCTTGCAGCTGGCTTTAAGTGAACTCTTTTCACTGCAACATCCGGCAGGTTTGGCGCAAGTGTTGAAAAATCTCCTCTTTAATGCCCAGTCAGTGCGGGAGTACTTCAGCGAGGATACCTGGTATGTGCTGGACAAATTACAACTGGCGCTGACGCAGTGGCCTCATCCGCTGAACTGGCAGCAACCACAACAGATGGTGCGTTTGTTGGATGAGGTGATTTTACTGCAGACTGCTATTTATGGTCTGAATAACGAAACCATGAGTCGTACTCAAACACTGAGATTTATGGATCTGGGCCAGCATCTGGAAAGGGCATTACAAAGTGTCACTTTGCTGCAGGAAGTTTTTGTGTTTGAACAGGGCCATAGTTGCAGCGCATCCTTGATGGAATCTGTGCTGCGGATGACAGACACGCTGATGACATACAGACGCCGTTATAAAACTGAATTGCATCCGCTGGCCGTGATTGACTTACTACTGCTGGACGACAGCACGCCACGCTCTGTCGGTTATCAGTGTGCCCGTCTTGCCAGTCAAATTCAGCAATTGCCCAAGCCAGGAGCTGCCGCAGTGCTGAGTCGTGAGCAAAAACTGGCTGTGGAGCTGGTGTCCTTGTTACAACTGGCGGAACCAGAGCAACTCTTTGATGACCAGCTGATGGCGACACCAGAGCTGAGCCAATTGTTACAGCAGTTGCATACTGTACTGAGGCAATTGTCCGACAGCATCACACTGTCTTATTTTAGCCACGCCGAAGCTGGCACTTCCTGGCAGAGTTTTTAAATGGGCATTGATTTGAATTTCAGGCGGGCGGGGACCAGCCCCGCCCCTACAAGGTCAAACTTATGAAGTATCAGATCCGCCATCTGACCCGTTATTGTTATCAGCATCCTGTCGCCAATAGTTACAATCTGGCGTGTTTACAGCCACGGCAATTGCTGGGGCAGGAGCTTTGTAGTTTCAGTCTGGATGTCGCGCCCACAGCCTCTTCTGTCTACGCCAAAACGGATCGCTTTGGTAACACTCAGCATTTTATCCATTTGCAACCGCCCCATCAGCAGCTCACAGTCACCGCCTATTCAGTGCTGGAAGTGATGCCGCGTCAGCACAGCCTGGCATTGGATTTAACTCAGGCCTGGCCGCAGGTTGTGGCTTTTTTCCAGCAGCGGCAAAGCTATTCAGCTGAGCAACTTAAAGCACTGTTATGCACTGGACCAAGCCGGATGATCCCGGTATTGCCAGAAACTAAGGCGCTGATCCAGAGTATTGCCGACCCCAAACTTACAGTGTTGCAATTGGCCCAGCAGCTGACAGATTTAATCTTTCACCAGTTCGACTATGACCCCGAATTTAGCTCAGTCGTTACTCCTGTGTCTGAGGTGCTGCAGCATAAAAAGGGCGTCTGCCAGGATTTTGCTCAACTGGCGATCAGCTGTTTAAGGGCTTTAGGTATTCCTTGCCGTTATGTCAGCGGTTATCTGGAGACCTCGCCACCAGAAGGACAGCCACGTTTAATCGGAGCTGATGCTTCACATGCCTGGTTTGCAGTCTACGATCCGGAACTGGGCTGGGTCGATTTTGACCCTACCAATAACCTGATGCCGGAAGAGCGCCATATCACTTTGGCCTACGGCCGTGATTATGCTGACCTGGTGCCGTTAAAAGGCCTGTTGCAAGGCCATGGTGTGCATCAGTTAGAAGTGGAAGTGGATGTAATGCCGATTTAAGTTTGGCTGAGCTCTGAGCTACAAACTCAAATCCAGCTCAGTTTCATCATCGCCTTTTTCCAGTTCAAAACTAACAGTGTCACCGTTAGCGCAAAGCTGGATAATTTTGCTGGGCACTCCTTCAGGCGTGAGCTCGACTAAACCTATACCCGCAGCATTGACCAGACGGCGACCTTTGGTTTCGCCTGTGGGTTTGTGGTGCGTAATTTTCATCCGGCGTCTTTTGGTAAACCAGTTCAACGGTGAGCGGGAGGCATAAAGCCAGCGGTTGGCTGTATCTAAGATAGCCAGTAGAGTGTGTGGAAACTCATTTTTCAGGCCACTGCTGGTGATTTGCCAAATCGACGGGCTTTGCTCTTTGTGGCGCAGTTTTACCTCAAAGACAAAGCTGTAATGCACATCACCAGAGAGAATCACAAAGTTGCGTGGTGTTTTTGGATGGCGAAATAAATTCAGTAGTGCGTAGGCAGAACCAGGATGAGTCATCCAGTTTTCAGCATCCACCATCAGAGGTTTACCAAAGCTGGTAAAAACTCGCTGAATAGTTTCAATCAGTTTCACGCCAAATACTGGGGCAGGGGATACCAGCAATACGGCGTTGTGGCCCAGCAACTGTTGCTGCAATTCAGTAATAGCTTCCCAGTCCATCAAACCCGAGGGTTTTTCCATCGACAGTTCAGAGCGCCAGCGCTGGGTTCTGGTATCCAGTACTAATAATGGCGGCTGGGTAGGCCAGCTGTAATGCCATTCAGAGAATTTAAGCAGGCTAGTGATACATTCATCATGAGCTAGAGTGCCAGGTTGACTCAGAGCTTGTTGGCACAAAGGCAGCAGCTGTTGTACTTTCTCTGGCGCATTACCCCAGCCCTGAAACAGCAGATAGCCCATTAGCGCGTTGCCAATAATACGGCGGGAAAAAGGATGCTCGTAGGCGGTTTTTTCCCACTCTGCAGTTAAATTCCAGTCGTCGGTAATATCGTGATCATCAAACATCATGGCCACAGGCAGGTGAGCCATTAAGCGTCTGACCTGGCCTAAACCTGCTTTAAAGTCTGTCAGGTTTTTACTGTAGATAGCGCAGCGCTTTTGCCGCTCTGGACTGAAACGAGTGAGAAAAGCCTCAGGCACATGCAGGTCCAGCCCTTGCCATGGGGTTGGTGACCAGACTAACAGGTACATCGAAAATATTTCAGCGGCAGAGATCAAATGGTTGTGAGCGCTGTCAGTGGTGAATACAGGTTTTTTTGCGCCTTTAAACAGCTGTTTTAATACCTGATAACCGGCTTTGGTGTTAGGTAACAAGTGCTCACGCTGGTAGTAAAACGGGGTTTTGCTATGCAGCTCCTGAGCAGAACTCAAGGTTGAACAAGGTAATACTTCGTCAGCAAAATCCAGTTTAGCTATCAGCTGATGAATAGCATAAAGCGTTGGTGCTGCCACGTCGTCTGTGTAGATTTGATCACCACTTAGCATCAACAAGGATGGCCACAGATCCGGTGTTGTGTCTTTTAGCTGCTGATCGGCACGGACCAGTCCGTCAAGCGCGCTAAAATGCGGTTTACGGCAAGAGCCATGTAATACCGAATTGACTTGAGGTTTGATGATAAAACCCGGTAAATCCCGGCCTGGATACACTAAATCTTCGGCCCACTGAGTCCAGTTTTGCCAGCCGCTTGTGCTGGTTTTGAGCTGCAAGTCATAACTAATCCAATGCTCAGTCGGCAGCGCTGCCGTTAGCTGCAGATCCAGCAACAGCAGATGCAATTTGCCTGCAAGTTGCATCTGCTGCACAAAAGGCTGCAACTCTGAGGTGTTCAACTGCAGTGCAGCGCCTTGTTCTGGTTGCAGTACCAGCTTCAGTTCCACTGGTTCTGATGTGGCTAACCAAAGGCATATCCTCTCTGGTGTCAGACGACGTAATAATGGGCCTGCCCAGACCAGAGGCGTTGGGTCAGTCACTGTAGCTAAACTCAATTCAGAAATAACAATACTCCTTTTATTCTAACTATACAGCAGCTTAGCTTTACATCTTCCGCAGTATCTCCGTGGCGCTGCTGCTTGTCCAGCAATTCGCCGCTTATGGGGGCTGGTGGCAGTTCTATGACTGCGGTGATCTGGCAAAGTTTAGCTATTTGCTTGTCAAAGTTTGCGTAGCAGGCAGAACTGCATTAGCTTGTTATGTAGCTTTTTGGGAACTGAATTGCAGCTTAGGCGAATGGCTGCGTTTGAAAACATATGCAGAGCCTTTGGCTCTAAGGAGCAAGGAATTATCATGGCAGACACCAACCATCTGAGCGCATTTAGCGGTGTGTTGCGCGATTTAATCTCCTCTTTGCGTGATGCGTTGCTGTTTGGGGTTTTTGTCCTGTTGTTATTTTCACCTGAAACCGTCAAAGCCCGACTGATAGAAGCAGGGTTTACCAAAGGCACCATAGGTGGAATGGAGTGGGAAGCTCAGGTGAAAGAAGCCTCGGACAACACCAAGTCTGCCGGTCAGACCTTAAGTCAGGCGAAATTAGGCTATGACGAGCTGATAAGTCGCCTGGCTCAACTGGAGAACAAAGTAACCAACCCTGTGATCCAACGTGAGCTGGACAGTATTGGTGATGCAGCACAAAGCTCCCGTGCTGAACTGGCTTCGGCTGATCAGGCAATTAAACGCAGCTTGGTGGCGCAGCAGCAATTGGTCAGCCAAGGATCATCGACAGTGGACGAAACTACAGGTTGGGTGTTTTTAGGCAAAGTTACAGAAGATAAACACAGCTGGGAGCAAGGTCCGCCTAAAACTATTCATAGTATAGAGCCTGAAGTTTTAGTGGGTGCTACTTTGACTTTAAAAGATGATGTGTATTTACGTGACGATTCAGCTACTAATGTAAGAGCTATGGCACCTTTGTTGGCCGTGGTGAAAATGGACGAAAAACTTGATGTGATGGAACTGGATTATTCCCATGCTAAAGCTGGCGGCTGGTTTGTCTGGGCTAAGGTAAAACGTCAACCCACTTCTTAGCCGGTTAAATTGGAGTCAGCTCATATTGTTAACTGTTAACAATATGAGCTGACTCCATTGTTACAAGCGCTCTTTCAGTTGATACAACAAATCCAAAGCCTGACGGGCTGATAGCTGATCCGGATCCAGTTTTGCCAGTTGCTCCAGTATTGGATGAGGTTCGGCTTCAACAAACAATTGTTGTTGTTGCGGTTCTGCTGTTTTAGCCGCTGCTGGTGCTTTGGCACTAACCACGGACTGTTGTTCCAGCTGGGCCAGTTTTTGTTTGGCTTTTTGTATCACCACCCGCGGCACACCAGCCAGTTGCGCTACCTGTAAACCATAACTTTTACTGGCAGCGCCGTCTTGCACCTGATGCATAAACACAATATGTTCGTCGTGCTCTACTGCATCCAGATGAATATTGGCTAAGCCCTGTAACTGGGATGCCAGTTCGGTCAGTTCAAAATAATGGGTGGCAAACAAGGTCATGGCTTTGAGTTGCTGCGCCAGATATTCAGCACAGGCCCATGCCAAAGACAAGCCATCATAAGTGCTGGTACCACGGCCTATTTCATCCATCAGCACTAAACTCTGGGCTGTCGCATGATGCAAAATAGTGGCGGTTTCAGTCATTTCTACCATAAAAGTAGAACGGCCAGATGCCAAATCATCGGAAGCTCCAACACGAGTGAATATTCTATCGACTGGGCCTAATACAGCGCGCTCTGCCGGTACAAAACTGCCTATATAAGCCATCAACACTATTAAAGCGTTCTGACGCATATAAGTCGATTTACCGCCCATATTCGGGCCTGTGATCATCAGCATACGACGCTCTGGCGAGAGCTTAAGCGGGTTAGCGATAAAAGGCTCCGTCATCACCTGTTCAACCACAGGGTGACGGCCAGCTTCAATCTGGATACCAGGCTCAGAAGTTAGCTCTGGTTGATGGTAATTCAGCTGTTCAGCGCGCTCTGCGAAGTTAGTCAGCAAATCCAGTTCGGCCAAAGCCGCGGATAGTTGCTGTAAATCAGCCAGATAAGGCGCTGTTAAATCAAACAACTCGTCATACAGCTGCTTTTCCAACGCCAAAGCTTTGCTTTGGCTGCCAAGCACCTTGTCTTCGTATTCCTTTAATTCAGGAATAATAAAACGTTCGTTGTTTTTTAAGGTTTGGCGGCGAATATAGTCCACTGGCACCTGATCGGCAGCGCTGCGGCCAGTTTCAATGTAATAACCTGCTACTCTATTAAAACCCACTTTGAGTGACGCTATTCCTGTACGCTCTTTTTCACGCTGCTCCAGCCGCTCCAGATAATCCGTAGCGCCTGTCGCCAGTTCACGCCATTGATCCAGCTCAGCGTTATAGCCTGAAGCTATCACGCCGCCATCACGGATCAGCATAGGTGGAGTCTCGACTATGGCACGCTCCAACAAATCACAAAGCTCTGGCAGCGGCTGGCATTTAGCAGCGAGCTGCGCCAATAAAGGGCTTTTTAATGGGCTAAGTTCAGGCGACAGTTCGGGCAATAATTGCAACGCGGCACGTAAACGCGAGAAATCACGAGGCCTGGCGCTACGCAGAGCTAAACGTGCTATCACCCGCTCCGTATCACCTACTTGTTTAAACAGCGGTTGTAAACTGTGATGATGGTGCTGCAATTCAGCCACAGCCTGATGACGGGCTGACACTAAGGCCTGATCGCGCAGCGGCGCATGGATCCAGCGCTTTAATAAGCGGCTACCCATAGCGGTTTGGCATTGATCAAGCACAGCGGCGAGGGTGTGATCAAACTGGCCTGCCAGGGTTTGGGTCAGCTCTAAATTGCGTCTGGTAGCCGCATCCAGAACTATGCAGTCCTGATTGCGCTCAAGGGCTATAGAGCGGATATGAGGCAACTGAGCGCGCTGGGTGTCTTTGACATAACCCATTAAGCAGCCTGCGGCCATCAGCGCCACTGGTGCTTGTTCTACACCAAAACTTTGTAAGTCGCGGGTGCCAAATTGTTGGGTCAGCAAACGTTTGGCGTTGCTCAACTCAAACTCCCAGACTGGGCGGCGACGCACGCCTTTGCGGCTGATAATGCTATCCGGCCAGTCTTGCTCTTCGGCATATAAAATTTCTGCAGGGTTTAACCGCTGCAACAAGGCCAATAAATCGTCCAGATGGGTGACTTCATTAACTAAAAAGCGGCCGCTGCTGACATCTAAGTAAGCAAAACCATAGCTGCCTTTTTGCTGATACAAAGCTGATACCAGGGTGTCCTGACGTTCATTCAGCAGCGCTTCGTCTGTGACTGTGCCAGGGGTCACTATACGCACCACAGCACGTTCAACCGGACCTTTGCTCAAAGCAGGGTCGCCAATTTGTTCACAAATTGCAGCAGATTCGCCCAGTTGCACTAAACGGGCTAAGTAACCTTCAATTGAATGATAAGGCACGCCAGCCATAGGAATAGGTTGTCCAGCCGACTGGCCTCTTTTGGTCAGGGAAATATCTAACAGGGCAGAGGCCTTTTTGGCGTCATCGTAAAACAGCTCGTAAAAGTCACCCATACGATAAAACAGCAAAATATCAGGATGCTGGCATTTCAGGCCAAGGTACTGTTGCATCATCGGAGTATGCGGGCTTAGGGCTTGCCCGTCTTTCTGTTCTGGCGGCATAATGGCTTAATAATTCCTGCGTTGGACCAAAGATGACAATTCCAGTAACCACCTACAACTTGGCGGCGGAGCTCGGAGCGCTATTATTGCGGAAAAACTTCAGTATCACCACAGCAGAATCCTGCACTGGTGGCGGTATTGCTTATGTGTTAACCGCAGTACCCGGTAGTTCAGCGTATCTGGACCGATCTTTTGTCACTTACAGTAATAAATCCAAGCAGCAGTTGCTGGGAGTCAAAGCTGAAACTTTGCTGCAATACGGTGCTGTCAGTAAAGAAACAGTACTGGAAATGGCCATAGGCGCAGCCAAAGCTGCTGGGGCTGAAGTTGCAGTGGCTGTATCTGGGATAGCAGGACCTGGCGGTGGTTCAGCCGGTAAGCCTGTAGGCACTGTGCATTTTTGTTTTGAAATTTCAGGCCATCAGGTGCTGTCGCACCGTATCTTTGATGGCGATAGAGCGACAGTTCGCCAGCAGGCGATCGATTTTGTCTTACAGCAGCTCATCTTGTTATTGACAGACTAAAACAAAAAGACTACTGTATGAGCATACAGCACTTTGAGTGCATCCAAGAATTCACCGGAGAGAGCAATGGACGACAATAAACAAAAAGCACTGACCGCAGCCTTAGGTCAAATCGAACGCCAGTTTGGTAAAGGTTCTATTATGCGTCTGGGCGATAGCACAGCGCTTGATATCGACTTTATCCCTACAGGTTCGTTAGGTTTGGATATAGCGCTCGGTATAGGTGGTTTGCCTTGTGGTCGTATTGTTGAAATCTACGGTCCTGAATCTTCAGGTAAAACTACTTTAACTTTACAAGTTGTGGCTGAAGCTCAGCGCATGGGTAAAACCTGTGCTTTTATCGATGCTGAACACGCGCTGGACCCTGTTTACGCGAAAAAGTTAGGCGTAAACGTTGACGATTTATTAGTGTCGCAGCCTGATACAGGTGAACAGGCGCTGGAAATCTGTGACATGTTAGTGCGCTCTGCTGCGGTAGACGTGATCATTGTCGACTCAGTGGCTGCTTTAACACCTCGCGCTGAAATTGAAGGCGATATGGGCGACAGCCATGTAGGTTTGCAAGCTCGTTTAATGTCTCAGGCTCTGCGTAAACTGACAGGTAATATCAAACGTTCAAACACTTTATGTATTTTCATCAACCAAATCCGGATGAAAATTGGTGTGATGTTTGGTTCACCAGAAACGACCACTGGCGGTAACGCGTTAAAATTCTACGCTTCTGTGCGTTTAGATATTCGTCGTACTGGTTCTGTCAAAGATGGCGACGAAGTGACAGGTAACGAAACCCGCGTCAAAGTGGTGAAAAACAAAGTGGCACCGCCATTTAAACAAGCCGAATTTATTATTATGTACGGCGCTGGTATCAGTAAAGATGGCGAATTAGTCGACTTAGGCGTACTGCATAAGCTGATCGACAAAGCTGGTGCCTGGTATGCGTACAAAGGCAACAAAATTGGTCAGGGCAAAGCCAACGCCATGAAATACCTGCAGGAAAACCCTGCGGTAGCCAAAGAAATTGAAAATGAATTACGTCGCATGCTGTTACTGGAACCATCTAAAGGAGCTCCATCACCAGCAGAAGATTTTGGTATGGTGCCAGAAGACGCTGAAGTCGATCTGTAAGCTGTACTGACAGAGCACTGTAACGCTGCAAACCCAAACAAACCCGGCTTAAGCCGGGTTTGTTGTTTTTAATACAAAGGCAGCTTGTCAAAGCATACCAGTCTGTACACTAGCTCTTGTCTTTCCATAAAGGCTTTAAACTAAAGCAGAGCCAGTCTTTCAAACAATGCCTGTAAGTAAAGCTGAGTTTGAGTTTCAAAACAGGCACTGTCAGTAAATCAATACTTGTTTTTAAAACAACCTGCAGTCTTTCAATCAATGTTGGCCGATAAAACACTGCGTGGCCTAGTCTGAGCTGATTTTTCGGCTGTTTTGCAAGACAGAAGTAACAAACCTGAACTCGAGATAAGCAGCGCCACTGAACGAGCATCTTTTCGTGCCTCTCTGCGTTGCTTTGTCTAACCATAGCTCGCTATGGCGTACGGCAAAGCGCCTTGATATGCACAAAAATCTGCGCATTCAATTAGCAAAGACTTAAGCTACTTCAATGAATAAATTTATCTACTTGATTTATAATATTAAATTTAGATTTTTCGACACTCATTATCCTGAGTTCAGGTTAACAAGCTTATAGCTGTAAAGAGCCGCTGCCAGACTACTGGCTTTTTTGTCTGTTCCGCTCACTCTTTATTTAGACGTCTAAACGTGTAGAAGTTGACATTTCCATGGCCATCAGCCAAAGTAGCCTCATTTTTCAGCCTTGTCGGAGATGCTATGCCTATTAAAGTCATTGATCAGTTACCTGCTGTAGAAGCTCTTTCTGCGGAGAATGTGTTTGTCATGACCGAAAGCCGGGCTTTGTCTCAGGATATCCGGCCGTTGAAAATTGCCATTCTGAATTTAATGCCAAATAAAGTGGCGACTGAAATCCAGTTGTTGCGCTTGTTAGCCAATAGTCCATTGCAGGTGGATGTAGAGCTGATTCGTCTTGATAATCATGTCAGCAAACACACACCACAAAATCATCTGGACTGTTTTTACCGTTATTTTTCCGATGTGCAGCAGCAAAACTACGATGGTTTAATTATCACTGGTGCGCCTTTAGGTTTAGTAAATTATGAGGACGTCAGTTACTGGCCTCAGTTGGCAGAAATTCTGACCTGGGCTGACCGCCACGTTACTTCGACCTTGTTTTTATGCTGGGCAGCTCATGCGGCTTTGTACCATTACTATGGTTTGCAGCGCGAAATTCGTGGTGAAAAGTTGTCTGGCGTGTACTGGCAAAATGTCTGCCAGCCTTTAAGCCCGCTGGTACGGGGATTTGACGATGAGTTTTTAGTGCCTCACTCACGTTATGCTCAGGTGCCCAAACAAAAGTATCAGCATCACCCGGATTTACATGTACTGGCTGAAGCTGATGCTACTGGGGCCTATTTGCTGCAAAACAGCACGGGTAGCAGGGTTTTTGTCACTGGCCATCCTGAATATGATTTAACCACCTTAAATGATGAATATCAGCGTGATCTAGCCGCAGGTCTTGAGCCAAAGATCCCTGAGAACTACTATAAACAAAACGACCCTGCCAAAGGACCACATAAGTTATGGCAAAGCCATGCATTTTTATTGTTCAGCAACTGGCTGAACTATTATGTGTACCAGGCCACACCTTTTGATATTCAGCAGATAGGGCAGTAGTAATGACCAATCGCAGTGTGTTAACTCCGGACGCCCTTCGTGCGCTGTTGGCGGAGCGTATTCTGGTATTAGATGGTGCTATGGGCACCATGATCCAACAGTATAAATTGCAGGAAGCAGATTACCGCGGCACTGAGTTTGCTGATTGGTCGACCGATCTGAAAGGCAATAACGACTTGCTGGTGTTGACCAAGCCCGAACTTATTCTGGAGATCCATCGCCAGTACTTAGCTGCTGGTGCTGATATTCTCGAAACCAATAGCTTCAACGCTACTCCTATTGCGATGGCGGACTACGAGATGTCGCATTTATCAGCGCGCATCAACCGAGAGTCGGCTGCTTTAGCGCGCCGTGCTTGTGATGAATACAGTACACCGGATAAACCCCGTTTTGTTGCTGGTGTGTTAGGCCCAACCAACAGAACTGCTTCTATATCGCCTGATGTGAACGACCCAGGTTACCGTAATGTCGATTTTGATACCTTAGTCACTGCCTACTCTGAATCCACTCATGCGCTGATTGAAGGTGGGGCTGACATCATCATGCTGGAAACCATCTTTGATACCTTAAATGCTAAAGCTGCTGCTTTTGCAGTGCTGAAGGTTTTTGACGAGCTGGGCTACAGTTTGCCTGTGATGATTTCAGGCACTATCACAGACGCCTCAGGCCGCACTTTATCCGGTCAAACCACTGAAGCTTTTTATCATTCACTCTCTCATGTTCAGCCCGTCAGTTTTGGTCTGAACTGTGCTTTAGGGCCAGATCTATTGCGGCCTTACGTTGAGACTTTGTCTGGTATTTCAGAATGTTATGTTTCAGTGCATCCAAACGCCGGTTTGCCGAATGAGTTTGGCGAATATGATTTAGGTGCGGTAGAGATGGCCAAAGAAATAGCTGATTGGGCAGAGCAGGGCTTTTTAAATATTGTCGGTGGCTGTTGTGGTACTACGCCTGCACATATCAAAGCCATCAGTGATGTGGTGGCCGGCTTGCCTGCCCGGCAGCCGAAAGAAAAAACGCACCAGTTTCATTTGTCTGGTTTAGAAGCTTTTGGTCTGGAGTGGTAATGCGACAACAAGCCCGTTTTATTAACGTTGGTGAACGCACCAACGTCACAGGCTCAGCCCGTTTTAAAAAGCTGATTTTAGAAGGCGAATACGAAAAAGCCTTAGACGTTGCCCGTCAGCAAGTCGAAAACGGCGCTCAGATCATTGACATCAACATGGACGAAGCCATGCTCGACAGCAAGGCGGCCATGGTGCGTTATCTGAATTTATTAGCCTCTGAGCCGGATATCTCCCGGGTGCCTATTATGGTCGACTCGTCCAAATGGGAGGTGATAGAGGCGGCGCTGAAATGTATTCAGGGCAAACCAGTCGTCAATTCGATTTCACTGAAAGAAGGCATAGAGCCGTTTTTGTATCAGGCCAAATTGCTGCGCCGTTATGGTGCTGCCGTCGTTGTGATGGCCTTTGATGAAAAAGGTCAGGCCGATACCAAAGAGCGTAAAGTCGAAATCTGTCAGCGTGCCTACGATATTCTGGTGAACCAAATAGGTTTTCCGCCTGAAGATATTATTTTTGACCCGAACATTTTCGCCGTCGCAACAGGTATAGAAGAGCACAACAACTACGCAGTGGACTTTATTGAAGCCACTCGTGAAATCAAAGGCTTATGTCCTTACGCCAAAATTTCAGGTGGTGTATCCAATATCTCTTTTTCGTTTCGCGGTAATGACCCGGTGCGCGAAGCTATGCACTCAGTGTTTTTATACCATGCCATAGGGGCTGGCATGGATATGGGCATAGTCAATGCTGGTCAATTGGCGGTGTATGACGATATTCCAGAATTATTACGTGAGCGGGTTGAGGATGTGATCTTAAACCGCCGCGAGGATGCGACAGAACGTTTACTGGATATTGCCGCCGAGTTTAAAGGCGATGGCGCTGTGGCCGTCAAAGAAGACCAGGCCTGGCGCGCCTGGCCTGTCAACAAGCGTCTTGAACATGCCTTGGTCAAAGGTATCACCGACTTTATCGATCAGGACACAGAGGAAGCCCGCCTCACTGTTGAGCGGCCTTTGCACGTGATAGAAGGTCCGCTGATGGATGGCATGAACGTGGTCGGTGACTTATTCGGTGAAGGCAAAATGTTCCTGCCTCAGGTGGTTAAATCCGCCCGGGTGATGAAAAAAGCTGTGGCCTATTTACAGCCTTATATCGAACTGGAAAAAGCCGGTACTGGTGCTCAGGCTCAGGGCAAAGTGCTGATGGCGACAGTCAAAGGTGATGTACACGACATAGGCAAAAACATCGTCGGTGTGGTGCTGCAGTGTAATAACTATGAAGTGATTGACCTTGGTGTGATGGTGCCTTGCGCCACCTTGCTGCAAAAAGCCAAAGAGCTGAATGTCGATATTATTGGTTTGTCTGGCCTTATTACGCCGTCTTTAGATGAGATGGTGCATGTGGCGAAAGAAATGACCCGTTTAGGTTTTGACATTCCGCTGTTAATTGGTGGTGCTACGACGTCCAAAGCTCATACCGCCATTAAGATTGCGCCAAATTATCCGCATGGTGTGGTTTATGTACCTAATGCGTCGCGCAGTGTCTCTGTGGTGCAATCGCTTATAAGCAAAGAACATAAACCGGCCTTTTTGGAACGGGTCAACGACGAATACGACAGAGCCCGTGACCAGCATGCCCGCAGCCGGCCTGGTGAAAAACTGCTGACTCTGGAGCAAGCCCGCGCTAATAAATTCCAGCTGGATTTAACCAAAGTGGCACCTGCGCCAAAACAACCTGGTATGCATTTATGGCAGGACGTGGATTTAGAAGTGCTTCGCGATTATATCGACTGGACGCCATTTTTCCTGACCTGGCAGTTGTCTGGTAAATATCCTGCCATTTTGAATCACCCTGAAGTGGGGATGGAAGCACGTCGGGTGCATAAAGATGCTAACGCTATTCTTGACTTGATGATCCAGCAGAAGAAAGTGCAGGGCAAGGCGGTATTTGGCTTCTTTCCTGCCAATAGTGACGGCGATGACATCATTGTCTACACAGATGAGAGCAGAACGATAGAGCGCTGCCGTTTGTTTAATTTACGTCAGCAATTGCAGTTGCGTAACGACAATCCAAACTGCTGCTTAGCTGATTTTGTCGCTCCTGTAGGTTCTGGCATTGCTGATTATATTGGCGGTTTTGCTGTCAGCACTGGTTTTGGTGCTGATGAGCTGGCTGACGAATTTGCTGCTCAGCACGATGATTACAACAGCATTATGGTCAAAGCCTTGGCCGACCGTCTGGCCGAGGCTTTAGCTGAATACCTGCATATGAGAGTGCGGCGGGAATTCTGGGGTTATGCTCCAGAGGAAAACCTGGATAACGAGCAGCTGATTCGTGAGTTGTATCAAGGTATCCGGCCTGCACCTGGTTACCCTGCTTGTCCTGAACATACCGAAAAAGGCACCTTGTGGCAGTTATTGGATGTGGAGGCTCAAACCGGTATTCAACTGACCGAAAGCTACGCCATGTGGCCTGGTGCCGCCGTCAGTGGCTGGTACTTTGCTCATCCGGATAGCAAATACTTTGCGGTTAGCAAAATAGGCACGGATCAAAAAGATGAATATGCTGTAAAAAAAGGCTGGACTGCAGCGCAAGCTGACAGCTGGTTAGCGCCGAACTTAGGCTAAGTAAGCGCAAAATCCAGGCTGTGCGCCTACCACTCAAAAGCCTGCTCCCGAATAGAGAGCAGGCTTTTTGTATTAAGAACCCAGGGTACAAGCTCAGGTTAGTGTAAAGAGATGACGCCAAAGGAGGGAAAGCAGGGGCAGAAGGACGCAAAAGCTGATCACTAAATCTATGGCAGTGTTCTATAGTTCAATTGAATACATTCTGTTTTTTTCCAGACTACAGTAGCTTCTGGCAGGTGAATCAAATGCAAAGAATGATGGTCAGTTGTATATCCGCTCTATTGCTTTTGCTTAATGCTGGATGTAGCAATACATCAAGTGTAAAACTCAATGAAGATCCCCGGCAGTATTTGATGGATGAGCTTTTTGTGCCTGTTTCTTCGGCTCAAATAGAAACAGAACAACAAATTTTTGCACTGCCCGATTATGCAGTCAATGATATGAAGCGTCTGGTCAAACCCTTGCGCTCTGCCCGCGAAAAAACAGACGCCTTGCTTAATTATATTTTTTTCCTGAAGGGAAAAACTATCACGTACGATAATGGCGCTACCTTAACTGCTACTGAGACCTTAGCCCGCCATCAGGCGAATTGTTTATCTCTGACTATTTTGGCGTACAGCTTATCCAGTTTGGTGAATTTGGATGTGAGTTTTCAGGATGTGCAAATTCCTGAGTACTGGACTCATGTTCAGGGCGTCAGTTTGCTTAATGGTCATGTCAATTTAAAAGTCTCAGGAGGTAGCAGTAAATCTCTGGCTGGGCAGCTTAGTTATGAACAATTTGGCTATGTGATTGATTTTGATTTGGAAACCAATAAAAGTCATTTTCCTGTGCATAGTCTGAAAAAACCTCAGATTATTGCGATGTTTTATAACAATAAAGCGGCGCAAGCCATGATTGCCAACAACTATGATTTGGCTTACGCCTATTTTAAAGCCGCAGTTTTAATGGATCCGAATTCGTCAGAAAGCTGGAACAATATAGCTGTGTTGTACCGGATGAAAGACAGATTAGATTTGGCTGAGCAGCTGTACCTTGTTGCGCTAAGACTGGACCCCGATTCCATCAACAGTAAATCTAATTTAGCTGTGTTGTATCAACTCACTGGCGAGATGGAAAAATCTGCTGAATTACAGCGTAGCGTACATAAACAACGATTAGAAAACCCTTATTACCATATCATGCTGGGTAATGAGGCCATGCAAAGTAAGGATCTGCAGAAAGCTGTCAGGCACTTTCAGCAGAGTCTGAAGCTAAATAACAAAGGCTCAGAGGCTATGGTGGGTTTAGCCAAGGCCTATTATCAAATGGGAGATAGGTCTTCTGCTGAGCATTATTTGTTACAGGCGAAAAAGTTTGCACCCGGAGCTCAGGAAAGAGCCAGATATCAGTCAAAATTGCAGTCGTTACAAACTGCGGCAAAACAGTATTAGCCAAAGGTTTGGGCCTGGATGAAAAAATTATGTTGTCGCCTGACGTTGTGCTGTATTGGCTATCTGTTCTGTATTCAAGCCTTTGCCGCAGCACCTGAACAACTTTTGCTGCAGGATATCAGGGCCCTGTCAGAAGATCAGATGCAAGGCCGGAAAACAGGCCAACCAGGCGCTGAGCTAGCTCGTGATTACATTACTCAGCGCTTTAAACAGCTGGAACTGCGCTCTTTCACAGACAACTTTAGTCAGCCCTTTTCTTACGCTTCAGGTTTTAGCCAAAAACAGGGCATTAATCTGCTCGGCTGGATAAAAGGCTGCAGCCATCCGGATTTATTCATAGTAGTCACAGCTCATTATGACCATCTGGGGATGACAGGGCGGTCAGTCTACAATGGCGCTGACGATAACGCTTCTGGCGTTGCTACTATGTTGGCTTTGGCCAGTAAGTTTCAGCAACAATGCCCTGCCTACAGTTATATTTTTGTCGCCACAGATGCGGAAGAAAATGGTTTGTTTGGTGCTAAAGCTTTAGTGAAACAAGCGCCAGTTCCTTTGGACCAGATAGTTTTGAATCTGAACCTGGATATGCTGAGTCGTGGAGAAAAGAAGAATTTACTTTATCTGTATGGCGCCCGTTCTTTGCCTGGAGTGAGCGACTACGTCAAACAACAGTCTTTTGCATTGAAGCTGAAATTAAGACGTCAGGGCAAGGCGCAGGGGCAGTCAGGCACGGACTGGGCTAATGCCAGTGATCACGCTGCATTTCGTAAAGCCGGTATTCCATTTCTATATTTTGGAGTTGACCCTCATGCAGACTATCACAGCGTCAAAGATGACTGGCAAAAGATAAATCCAGATTTTCTGCAGGCGATGTTTGTCACTTTGAGTCAGGTAGTCTTCTGGCTGGATCAGCAACCGCCTGCATGGTATCAGGCGGCGCGGAAAAACAAATAGCAAGGGGCTTAGGGCGCTGGGATCCACTCAGCATCATCGGTCAGGCGAGGGAACTGACCTGAATTCCAATCTTCCCTGGCTTGCGCCAGACGCTCTGGAGTTCTGGCAACAAAATTCCAGTTCAGCAGCACAGGGTCCGGTGCCTCATCACCACCCAGAACCATAAAATGTGCGCCGTCATCACCAGCCACAACAGTTAAATCCTCCGTCATCACCAGCATTTGTCCAGCGTTCAGTGCGGGTTGTTTTAACGAGCCTTTGGCCAGGTAAATCGCCAGCTGCTGTTCTGATTTAGGTAAAGCTAAGCTACTGCATGGATCCAGTTTTAGCTCGGCATAACAACAGCGCGATGGAAACGTGACCACTGAACTTTGGGAGAAGTACTCACCTAATAAGACTCTGATTTCGCTACCTGGTACCTGGATAGCCGGAAACAAAGCTGCAGGATAATGCTGGAAAGACGGCTCTGATTCAGCCTCGTCTTCGGGCAGTACCAACCAGATTTGCATACCTTCCACCTGAAGCTGTTGCTCACGGATATCTGCTGGTATGCGCTCTGAGTGAGCTATACCGCGACCAGCGCGCATCAGATTGATAGCACCTGGTTCAATACGTTGTCTGGTGCCTAAAGTATCACTATGGTACATGACACCGGAGAACAAATAGGTCACAGTGGCCAGGCCAATATGGGGATGTTGACGCACGTCACCTTCAGTAGTGCCTGGCGCAAAAGTCGCAGGGCCCATGTGATCAACAAAAATAAAAGGCCCGACACGACGCTGAGCTTTGGCTGGCAATAATCTTTTGATCACAAAGCCGATATCACGTTCTTGTGGCTGAATAATCAGTGGCTCAGCCGCAGCAGCTGGCAATGTTTCTGGTTTCAGGCTGGTATGGACCTGAACATCAGCCTGGGTCACTAATTTATGGATAGGGCATTTATCTGCTATTGCCAGCAATTGTTGCCGCTGCTCAGCCGTTAAATCTCCTGTTAACTCCAGGCTGACGTGCAATTGGTACAAGCCCTTTTGCTCAGCGCTGTCGTCTCTTTCGATCGCTACTTTCACTTCGTGCAGCGGGATGTTTTTGCGTTTGGCGTACAACTGCAAGGTCATAGCTTTGCAGGTCGCTATAGCTGCATCAAATAAATCATGCGGATCTGGCCCAGTGTCTGTGCCACCAGCAGCTTGGGTTAAGTCTGCATTGATCTGATGGTCATGAATCTGAATAGTTTGGCGCAATTGGCCTGCAGTATGCTGACTGACAAAGATGGTCATCACTTGATCCTTTTTTACTTTGACTGACTTCAGCATAACGCAAATTGCTTAAGAAAAGTCTTACTCGTTCAGATCTAAGCTCAATTGCGTCTTGTCTGCTGTCGAGGCTTTACTGCGTTTGGATGAGCGTTTTCTGCTGGCATGACGCTGCACCACCTGACGTTTTTGTTCCCGCCACCAGAGTGGATCTTGTTGCTGCTTGCATTCGGTCAGGCGCTGTTTAGCCAGTCGCATCGCCTGTTGCAGCTCAACCACAGGCATAGGGTAATCTCTGCCCAAAACACAAGCATACTGCTGCTGCAGTGCCAGAGGCATTAACCAGGGCTGGTGCAGCCAGCTGTCTGGTACTAAACGCAATTCAGGGCACCAACGCCGGATAAAGTGGCCTTGCGGGTCTTTTTGCTGGCTTTGTAGCACAGGATTATACATCCGGTTGGGGTTGATGCCTGTGGTACCGGCTTGCATCTGAATTTGTGGGTAGTGAATGCCTGGTTCATAGTCGACAAAACACTGAGCCAGATGCAAAGCCACAGGACGCCAGTCCAGCCACAAGTGATAACAGGCAAAGGCGACTAACATAGCGCGGGCGCGAAAGTGTAGCCAGCCTGTCGCCAGTAAGCTGCGCATACAGGCATCAACCAGCGGATAACCGGTATAACCATGAGACCAGGCCCAAAACCAGTCGCTGTTAAAATCTTGCTTGCGCAAACGGGCATAACCCGGATGCAGGGCTTCTGTTTCTATCAGCGGATCCGATTCAAGCTTCTGAATAAAATGACAATGCCAGCGCAATCTGCTGTAAAAAGACGACAAGCCAAAACTTAAGGCGGGCTCTTGCTTGATGCTGCGCAGTGTTTGTTGCTGTAAGGCTCTTAAACTCAATTGGCCATAGGCCAGATATGGGCTCAAGCGTGAGCTGCTATGCCGCGCTTTATCAGGCAACGAAATATGACGGCTGTAGTCTTTGGCTCTGTGGCTAAAAAAGCTTTGCGCTGTATCAGGCAATGCAAAAGCAGTTTGGCCTGCACTACAAGGCGGCAAATCCAAGGCACGTTGCGGCCGGAATGGCTGCTGCGGTTGTCTGCTGTGGCAGAGAAAAGGTAAAGCGTCAGGCCTGCGGTACAAGGTGCCTGATAAATACAAGTCGGCCTGCTCTGTCCACAAATCCCTATTGGTTAAAGTCCGAAACACTGCGTGCTGACGATACTGCCGCCACGGAATGGTCAAGTCTTTTAGTAACTGTTTGACGGCTAAGTCGCGCTGAAAGGTCCATAAATTGCCGGTTTCTTCATGGCTAAGCACTTGAGCTATTGGAAACTCCTGACATAACTGACGGATCACCTGAGTCGCAGGGCCTTTGATCACCAGCAGAGGTTGGCCTAGGGCTGTCAGTTGTTGGTCCAGCAGCTGCAGACTTTGCTCGACAAAAAGCCACTGCCTGACTGAAGTGTCCGGTTGTTGCCAGTAGTCAGGTTCAATAATATACAAAGGCAAAACTGCACCCTGACGTGCTGCATCAGCCAGGGGACCGTGGTCATCAAGCCGCAAGTCGCGCTTAAACCAGACCAGACTGATCATGCTTTATGCTTCAACTGCTGAAGATAGGGCCGCCAAAAATCCTGCACTATGACTTTAGCTTCTGGCCAGTGCACTAAAGCGCCAGCTGCGGTTTTTTCCGGCAACCAACGCCGGACAAAATCGCCGTCCGGATCATGAGTTAAGGCTTGTTTGATTTGGTTAAACTGCCGCGCGCCGCTATTGCCAACGCCTGCAATATAAGCCCAGTTGCACCAGTTACTGGCGCAATCATAGTCCAGCAGATGCTGCTCAAAAAAAGCTGCACCTAAACGCCAGTCTTGCTGCAGCTCAAAAATCAGATAGCTGGCGACGTTCTGTCTGCCCCGGTTCGACATCCAGCCTGTTTGCACTAACATCCGCATATTAGCGTCGACAAAAGGCAGGCCGGTTTGGCCTTTACACCAGAGTTCAAAGCGCCTGTCTGCATGAGGTGCTGAGAAGTCCAGCGGCGGGCGAAAGGCATTTTTGCTAAACCAGGCTCTGCCATGCTGGCGCATTTGCCAACGAAAATACTCGCGCCATAACAGCTCAAAGCGGATCCAGTAGGTGGATTCATTGGCCAGCTGCTGCTGTTCAAAATCCAGCACTTGCTGCCAGGCATAGCAGGCCGATAAACAGCCATTGGCCAGATAGAAACTCCATAAACTGCTGTTCCATTGGCCATCCAGAGCATCGCGGCTTTGTTTGTAGTGCGTTACAGCGCGCTGTTGCCAGATAAACTGCTCCAGGCGCTCTAATGCTGCAGCTTCGTTTAGCAGTACTGCATTGGGGTTATGGTGCTGGCTGATAAAATCCTTGCTGCTTTGATCCAGCGCCTGCTCAGGTTCGCCATAAAACTGTGAAGAAATGCCGCAAAATTTTGGCTGCTGCACCAGAAGCTTTGGTTCACGCTGCCGTCTGAAGGCTGAAAAGCTTTTTGGTAATGTGGCCAGATCCGGTCTGAGCTGGTGTTGCAACAAGCTATTAAGATCGTATAGTTTTAAGCTTAAACCACAATTTTGCAGCTGCTGGTACTGCTCAGGCGCTGTGGGTTCTGCCGCTATTAAAGCATCAGCCTGATAGTGCTGCGCCAGCTGTTGCAGGCACAAGCTGGTGTCACCTATACGCAGATGCAACACCAGTTCTTGTTGTTGCCATTGCTGCTGCCAGTCCAGCAGCAGTCTGAGTTGGCTTTGCAGGCGCAGCGCACTGGCGCGTTTTATACCGTACTCTGAATTCAAGTATTCAGCCGGGTCTAGTACCAACACAGCAATTAACTGATCAAAGCCGGGTTGCTCTGCTAGCAGTAGATTATCCTGCCAGCGTATCGCCTGATTCAGCAGTACCAAAGCCCGTTTCATAGCTGCTCCAGATGGATCAGCAACTGCTCAGCTTTGGCCGTGATTTGTGTGCGCTCTTCGTCCGACTTTCGGTGCCAGTTCTGATAACTCAGCTGCATGCGGGCATTGCCGGCAAGCAAAGCCTGATTACGTTCCAGGAAATTCCAATACAGAGCGTTAAAAGGGCAGGCGGTTGGGCTTGTGGTTTCAGCCACATCATAAGCGCAACTTTTACAGTAATTACTCATGCGCTGAATGTATTTGCCACTGGCCGCATAAGGTTTAGATGCCAGCACTCCTTCATCGGCAAACAGCGCCATGCCCAGAGTGTTAGGCAGTTCTACCCATTCATAGGCGTCAGCGTAAACCGCCAGATACCAATTGCAGACCTCCTCGACCGATAAACCTGCCAACAGCGCAAAGTTGCCAGTCACCATCAGGCGCTGTATATGGTGAGAGTAGGCATGTTCAATGGTGTGGCTGATGGCTTGTTGCATACAGCGCATTTTAGTATCGCCAGTCCAGTAATAAGCTGGTAAAGCTCTGTTGGCATTTAAAAAGTTGCGCTCTTTGTAGTCGGGCATCAGCAGCCAATACAAGCCGCGGACAAACTCACGCCAGCCAATCAATTGGCGGATAAAACCTTCGGCTGCATTGAGCGGTACTTTGCCTTCTTTGTAGGCCAGCTCTACTTTTTGGCAGACCCAGCGCACATCCAGCAGACCGCAGTTTAAGTACATCGAACAAATACTATGGAAAAGGTGAGGTTCATTCAGCTGCATCGCGTCCTGATAATCCCCAAACAGTGGCAGCTGATGCTCGACGAAATGTAAAAACGCCTGCCGTGCCTGTTTACCTGTCACGGCGTAGCTAAAAGTGTCGGCATTGCCCATGTTATTGGGAAACTGCTGTTTAACCAGAGTGATGACTTGTGCAGTGATATCGTCGGGCTCGAACTGCAGTATGTCTGGCAGCTGCTGTTTTGCCGGCATAGCTTTTCTGTTGCTGGCATCAAAGTTCCACTGACCGCCCACTGGCTGACCGTCCTGCATTAACAGACCTGTGTACCGACGCATTTCGCGGTAGAAGTATTCCATCCTGTACTGCTTTCGATCCAAAGCCCAATGTTGGAACATTGCCTTAGTGGCAATAAATCTATCGTCTTCCAGTTGCTGTACAGGGCGCTGAAACAACGCCTGCCAGCTTAAAATCTCCTGCTCTAACCTATATTCGCCGCATTCGGTCAGGCAAATCTGATCAAGCTCTGGGTGCCTTGCAAGTTCAATAGCCACAGCTTCAGTCAGGCTACTGATTTTTTGCTGGTAGTCGAGGTAACTGACATGGATCCCTTGCTGTTGCAATACAGCAGCAAAATGGCGCATGGCGCTAAAAATCAGAATAATTTTTTGTTTGTGATGTGGGGTATAACTGGCCTCGCTGGCGACCTCTGCCATCAATACTCTGTCATCCGCCTGCAAGTCACGTAAAGAAGACAGTGCAGGGCTGAGTTGATCACCTAATACCAGAATTAACTTTGCCATCGAAGATTACCATCATTTTGTTTTTGAGTACGGCAACTTTGCTGGAACAGATCAGTCTGAGTCGAAAGGCTGTAGTAAGGGTGAAATCACAAAAAACTGCGGTAAAAGGTAAAATCAAAGCGCATATATTGTGGGGGCTGGGGTTATGATAAGGTTGAAATTTTTGCTAGGGAGTGGATCTTTGTGAACAGAAAAACAATGGTATCAGGCTTGTTTCTTGGCGCGAGTCTGTTTGTTAACTCTGCAACAGCGCAGGAGCATCAACACGAAGAACATGGCAGTCACACCCATGGTCAGGCCGTTTTAACTTTTGTACTGGAAGGCAATGAAGCTGAACTGGCTTTTGCTACTCCTACAGCCAATATTGTAGGTTTTGAACATCAGGCCAAAGATGACTCAGAGCGTCAGCTGGTAGAAAAAATGATTGCAGATTTTAGCAGCGCTCAGTGGTTTAGCTTTGACGCAGAAGCCAATTGCACTGTGACAGGCTCCGACATCAGTTCTGATTTAACAGCCGAACGCACAACCAAACCGCAACACGCAGATTTAAATGCAAACTACACCTTAGTTTGTCAAAACCCTGCACGTTTACAGGCTCTGAAGCTGGATTTAGCCGCTATTGCAGCCGGAGTAGAGAAAGTGTCAGTGCAGTGGATAGTAAACGGTGAACAGGGCGCCGGGGACTGGGTGCCTGATGTTGGCGTTGTGCCGCTGACCGCTCAATAGCATTCTGACTCAATAAAAAAACCGGCGTCGCCGGTTTTTTTCGTCTGAGCTGTGATTACTCGTAAGTGTATTCTTCGATTTTATCTGCTTTCATCGAATAAGCTGATTTGGCCAAATCATGACTCATGGATTCTGTGGTTAAAGTGCCACTGATCCAAAAGGGTGAGTAAATCATGTCGCCTTTAATTTTTTGCTTATTAGTCACAAAGATAATCTGATTTGGTGGTGGTGGTGGCACATGGATACAGGCGCCAAAATAAGGCACTAAAAAGAACGCTGTTACGTTCTGATCTGCATCGTATTCGACCGGCACAATAAAGCCTGGTACCTTCACTTTTTTATTATTCAGTTCGGCTTTGACGTTGGCTGACATCAGCACTTCATTCCAGGCCGCAGCTGCAGGATCCTGATTACCAAAAGCCTGATTTAAAGCACCGCTGGCCGGAGCCTCGCCACCTTCGTGATTAATTTCCGGCAGTTGTTCCATCTTTTTCAGATCTTCTTCCGGCAATAAATCCGTCCATTCCAACGCCTTATATTCTTCTGCTGTTACTGGCAGCGCAGTAAATGCGACCAAAGTCAGAATTAATGCCATGTATAACGATTTAACCATTGGAGCCTCAGCCTCTGCATATGTTATAAGGTCACAAAAGATAGCCGTATCATAACATGAGCATTGTAATGTCAGCGCACACAAACCTGAAAATTCCGGCACTTGAACTCAAATCTTTGCTGTTCAGTTGGCCAGGCCAGCCGCCATTATTAGATATTCCTCAACTGCAGCTCGAACAGGGACAGCATTTATTTGTTTATGGCTCGTCCGGCTCAGGCAAAACCACCTTATTAAACTTGTTAGCTGGGATTTACCCATGCAAACAGGGAGATATTTTAATTGCCGGTCACTCTATGGCGGCATTGTCCGGAGCCAAAAGAGATCAATTGCGGGCATCTTCGATAGGAGTGGTGTTCCAGCAACTGAACTTAATTCCTTATTTGACCGTGCTACAAAACGTGTTATTGGTCAGCGCTTTTGCCAAAAAAATCCCGCAGGCCGAGCAACGTGCCCGCTACTTATTACAGAAATTGGGTTTAGAACAGCAGCTGTGGCAGGCGCAGGCTAATCAGTTGAGTGTTGGGCAGCAGCAGCGGGTGGCCATAGCCCGTGCCTTGTTGAGTCAGCCCGCTTTACTGATCGCCGATGAGCCTACGTCAGCTCTGGATCATAAACACAGAGATGCTTTTATGCAGTTAATGCTGGCCGAAGCAGAGCTTTGTGGCACTACAGTGATTTTTGTCAGCCACGATCCGGCCTTACGTGATTATTTCAAATTCGAGCTGGATATGGAGCAGCTACACAAAGGAGTTCAGCCATGTTAATGCAGTTGGCCAGAGCCAGTTTATGGAACCGCAAAGGTACAGTACTGATGACAGTCATTTCACTGACCATCAGTATTGCTTTGTTATTGGGTATAGATCACATACGCCATGAAGCAAAAAGCAGTTTTACCAGTACAGTGTCTGGCACAGATCTGATTGTGGGCGCACGCTCCAGTCAGCTGAATTTATTACTGTATTCAGTATTTCGTATAGGCAATGCCACCAATAATATCGGCTGGAAGAACTATCAGACGGTAAAAACTCATCCACAGGTCGCCTGGAGTATTCCCATATCGCTGGGCGATTCGCACCGTGGCTACAGGGTAATAGGCACCAATGAGGATTATTTTAAGTATTACCAGTACGGCGAAAAACAGCCTCTGAAACTGGCGCAGGGCAAGGTGTTTGCTGGTGTGTATCAGGCGGTTATTGGCTCTGTGGTTGCGCAAAAACTTGGCTATCACTTAGGTGAACAAATCACCTTGTCACATGGTGTGGGCAGTATCAGTTTTACTCAGCATAAAGATAAGCCTTTTGAGGTGGTCGGTATTCTGGCTCCTACTGGCACGCCTGTGGATCAGAGTGTGCATATTCCACTGCAGGGCATAGAAGCTATCCATTTGGGCTGGCAAAGTGGCGGTATGCCTGCGCCCGGAAAAAGTATCACCGCAGAGCAAAGTCTGAGTATGGATTTAGAGCCTAAAGTGATTACCGCTTACATGCTGGGTTTAAAATCTAAAATGGCCACTTTTGCAGTGCAACGTCAGCTCAACGAATTTAAAGCTGAGCCGCTTTCTGCCATTTTACCCGGGGTGGCTTTGGCAGAACTCTGGCAGATGCTCAGTATGGTGGAAAACATGCTGTTGCTGATCACGGCCCTGGTCATAGTGGCTACTTTGGTTGGTATAGTGACCACCTTGCTGGCAGGCTTAAAAGAGCGTCAGCGAGAAATGGCAATTTTAAGGGCCGTAGGTGCGCCAGCTTCAACTGTGTTTTTGCTGATAGAGCTGGAGCTATTGCTGATGGCTGTGCTGTCTATCGCTGCAGCTTTTCTGGTGTTAGTGGCTGGACTTTGGGGCTTTCGCGAGTTATTGGCCAGTCAGTACGGACTTTTTATCAGTATAAATCCATGGCATGAGCACACAGCATTGATGTTGTCTGCAGTGCTTGGACTGACATTAGTTTTAGGCGCTATTCCTGCGTTTCTGGCTTACCGCAGAGCACTTGCTTCAGGCCTTATGGTGAGGCTTTAACCGATCATTCAGCAAAGCCCGGCCGGGCTTTGCTGAATTTCTATTGTCGATTTAATTAGATAGCGCAAATTTTTTCCAGTCAATCTTGTATTTGGTGCTGGGATTTACTTCATCCTTTGTTATAGTAGAACAGCACTTATTAGCGAACTATGACTGAGCATGACCCCAGAACAATCCACATTAGAACAACAACTGGCCAAGCTTCACCAGCAATACATGGAGCGACTACAAGCCGATATCCCTGTGTTAGCTAACCAGATTAGCGCCTTAGTCACCTTATCAAGTCAACCTGACTGGCGTGCTACCTTAGTAGCGTTGATGCACAAGTTTCATACTCTGGCGGGATCCGCTGGAACCTTTGGCCTGCCTCAATTGGGGAAACTGGCAAAAAATCTGGAACTGCAATTAAAACAATGGATGTCTGCGGATTTTGCTCCGGCTCTGGCAGAAATTAATAGTTTTATGGCGGTTTTCCAGCAAGTGCAATATGCCCACCAGACTGGTCATCAGGTTATGAACCTGAGTTCAGGCAAAATGGATATGTTGCAGGAACAAAAACCGCTGATTTATGTGCTGGAAGATGATGAGGAAACCGCCAAGCACCTGACTCTGACGCTGGCTACTTTTGGCTATCAGATCCAAAGTTACAAACGTATTAGCCAACTGGATCAAGCCTTAACAGCCCGCTTGCCTGATGCCTTGATCCTGGATATTTCATTACCCGATGAAGAGCAAAGTGGTCTGGAATATATAGCTGCCTTTCAGCAAACCTTAACTGAAGCTTTGCCTATATTGGTCCTGACCAGCCACAACAGTTTTGAAGATCATTTGCGGGCCGTGCGGATAGGGGCTCGTGGTTTTTTCGTCAAACCTTTAAACACCACAGCTTTGGAAGCGCGTTTACAGCGCTTATTAGCGATACGCAGTCATGAAGCCTTTCGGGTGCTGATAGTGGATGATGACCAGTTATTGGCTGAGCATTATGCGCTGGTGCTGCAAGGCGCAGGTTTGCGTGCCGAAATTTTGTTGGAACCGGCAAAAATTTATGAGGGATTAAGCAGATTCCGTCCTGACGTAGTATTGCTGGATGTACTGATGCCAGGGTGTTCAGGACCAGAGTTAGCCCAGCTGATCCGTTTACAGGACGAGTGGCTGAGCGTGCCTATTATTTACCTGTCGTCAGAAACAGACGGTGAACGGCAATTGGCGGCTTTGGTAAAAGGCGGCGATGACTTTCTGACGAAACCTATTACTGACACAGCCTTAATAGTCGCTGTTTTTGCCAGAGCACAAAGGGCAAGACAACTGGCAGAAATGATGACAAAAGACAGCCTGACAGGGCTGTTGCAGCATGCCAGAGTTAAAGAGCGGTTAAGCCACGAGTTACAGCGCAGCGAGCGCACCGGTGAGCCATTAAGTGTGGTGATGCTGGATATTGACCACTTTAAAAAGGTCAATGACAACTATGGCCATTTGATTGGTGATCAGGTGATCAGCAGCCTGGCTAATTTGCTGAAACAACAGTTGCGTAAAACCGACATCATAGGCCGTTACGGTGGTGAAGAGTTTTTACTGATACTGCCAGACTGTAGTCAGGATCAGGCTTTTAACCTGGTGGAACAATTACGTAAGTCGTTCGCCACTTTGCCTTTTAGCTTTGATTACCAGACTTTCAATTGCACTTTCAGTGCTGGTATAGCTCAGGCTAAAGCGCCGGATAACACTGATCTGTTGATCGCTCATGCGGATAAAACACTGTACAGCGCCAAAAATGCTGGCCGGAATCAGACTCAGTTGTATCAGCCCGCAGGCTGACTATACCCGTCTTACTTGAAGCTGCGGCTTTGTTAACTTCGCCATCTCGCCCCAGTCACATAGGTTTACTATGCTCCTGGGGTCTCGTTGACTTGTCGCCTCCCCGCAACTTCAAGTGTCTTGGGTATATACCCGTCATACTTGAAGCTGCGGCTTTGTTAACTGCGCCATCTCGCCCCAGTCACATAGGTTTACTATGCTCCTGGGGTCTCGTTGACTTGTCGCCTCCCCGCAACTTCAAGTGTCTTGGGTATATACCCGTCGTACTTGAAGCTGCGGCTTTGTTCACTGAGCTATCTAGCCCCTGTCACTGAATTAAACAGCCCCGGTCGGGGCTTTTTATGTTTTTAGCGGTAGTAAATTTTTTAACTGTTGCAGCAGAGCGGGTAAGTCAATCCGGCTTTTGGCCAACACTAAATCTACCTGATGCCGCTGTTGTTGGTTTAATTCCTGAGCTGACCAAATCACCACAGGGATCTGAGGTTGACGCAACGCCAAATGCGGCAATAACTCCAGGCCAGAGCCGTCTGGTAAACCAATATCCAGTATCACTAAATCAAAGCTTTGGCCGTTCAGTAGCTGCAAAGCTGACTTCACACTAGTGGCCTGAATAGAATCAGCAAAGTCTGCCAGATGCAGAGCCAGAATTTGGCCCAGATGTGGGTCATCTTCGACGTGTAAAATACGGGTATCCTGCTGCTGATCGGTCTTAAGTAAGGCCGCTACTTTCTCCAGCAAAGTGACAGGGGCTATCGGCTTGTCCAGCCAATCCAGCGCATGTATACCGCCCAGTAACACAGGATGGTTATCCTTGGATTCAGAACTGATGATCAGAACCGGAGTCTGCTGATACTGACTTCGGCTACGAAGTTCGGCAAAAAGTGCTGAGCCATGACCATCAGGCAGGTTCAAATCTAAAGTGATGGCATGATACAGCTCCTGATCCAGTGCCTGGACTGCTTGTTCCAGACTGGCAGCAGAGTGACTCTGATAGCCTTGTGTACTTAACATCTGCACAATAAATGCAGCAACATGTGGATCATCTTCCACCACCAGTATCTTGGGGTGATGCAAACTGTTCTGTTTTACCTGAGCAAAACTAAGGTAAAAACAGCTGCCGACAGGTGACAGATTGTAAAATCCGACTTTGCCACCCATATGTTCCGTCAGTTCTTTTACTATCGACAAACCTAAGCCTGTGCCTTCGCTTTTTCTGCTGTCGGCGCCATCTGCCTGGGAAAATTTTTCGAACATATGGGCTTTAAATTCGTCCGCTATGCCAGGACCTTCGTCTTCCACTTCCACCAGTACCACAGCGTCAGCCAAAGACGAACGAACTTTAACTATGGAACCTGCAGGCGAAAATTTGGCGGCATTGGATAACAAGTTCGCCATGATCTGCTGGAATCGCATAGCGTCTACCATGATCATGGCGTCCTGTTGTTCGGCCAGTTGCAGCACAACACCATATTTGTCGGCATAAGGTTGATTGCTTTGTATAGCTTTTTCCAGCAAATCGCTGACCAGACAAAGCCTCAGCTCAAAGTGCATTTTACCTGCCACCAGCTTATCTATATCCAACAGATCGTTAATCAACTGGCTGAGTCTGGAGCTATTGTCTTTGGCTATTTCTAACATAGACAACATAGCAGGTGGCACTTCACCTAAGACCCCGCCTGTCACCAGGGCCAAAGCTCCTGAGATAGACGTCAGCGGAGTGCGCAGTTCGTGGCTGACCATAGAGACAAACTGATTTTTCATCTGCTCAATACGGCGATGTTCGGTAATGTCCTGAATAATCGACCAAATCTGTTGTTCGCCCTGATGGTTTTTGATCAGTACTCCAGTAACTGAAACAGGCAGCAGATGGCCATCACAGTGCTGCAGTTCCTGTTCCAGCGGCCCATAGCGAGAATGGGTCTGCAGTTGTGTCATCTGAGCTGCAGTGACAGAACCATACCATGCGGCGGAGGCGGCTTCGGCAGCAGCTGTGTGCTGCTGACAACCCAACATGCGATAAAACTCCGGGTTTGCTTCGATAAAAGCACCGTCAGTAAAGCGGTTTAGCACTATGGCAAGAGGAGCTGTTTTGTACAGTGACGACAGCTTTTGTTCGCTGGCACTTAAGGCTTGTCTGGCCTGGTGTTGTTCAGTGACATCCCAGATAAAGCCATCTAAATACAACAGCTCGCCTTGTTCGTCATACACACCCTGACCCAGCTCCTGCACCCAGCGGATACTGCCATCTTTGTGGAAAAGCCTGTATTCAACATTAAAGCTTTGGCGCGACAGCAAGGCCTGCTGAATCAGCTGATTGCTTTGAGCTTTGTCTTCAGGATGATTCAAACTGGCGAAGCTGATTTCTCTGTTTAGGATCAGTTGGTTCGCCTGATAACCTAACAATGGATACACCTCATCGCTGATAAAGAGCATGGTCCAATGTTCGTCATTGCGACAGCGGTACACCACACCAGGCAAGTTATCTAGCATGGAGCGGTAACGCTGCTCACTGAGCAGTAATGCCTGGTTCAGATGCTCCAGTTGAGTAATATCTATGGCCACACCTAAAAAACCACGGATGGCGTTATGTTCATCCCGCATAGCTGAGACGCTGACCCTGACTTGCTTACGATCGCCATTTTTGCAGACATAAGTCCACTGTCTGGTTTCGCTTTGTGCTCTGCGCGCCATAAAAGCAAAGACTTCGAAGCCCTGGATCTGCTGATCATAAATTTGGCTGAGCAGTTGGGCATGGGCGTCCACTTCGGCTTCTTCATGAAATACAGCCGGACTGTATTTACCAACCACTTCCTCTGCGCTATAGCCCAACATACGTTCAGCGCCAGTGTTAAATAACTGAATGGTACCCAAGGGATCAGTAGAGATCAGCGCGACTTCGGTTGAAGAGTCGATAATGGCTTGCAACCAGGAACGGGTTTGTAGGATCTCAGTTTCTCTTTCTAGGTCTTGTGTTACATCAGAATGGATACCAAACATCAACAGGGGCTGTCCTTCTGCTGTCCAGCTCATCACCTTGCCTATGGCATGGATCCAGACCCAATGTCCGTCCTGGTGTTTCATTCTGAATTTACTGTCGTAATAAGGCGTCAGCCTGGCAAAATGCCGTTGCAGCAGTTCGTTGCAGCGGGTTAAGTCTTCAGGGTGAGTCAAGCTAGTCCATAAATTGATAGAAGTTGCTTGTTGTGAGGTTAAACCCAGCAGCGTAAACCAGCGTTCGTTATGAATGCTGATGCCGGTTTGCACATTCCATTCCCAGGTGCCAAGGTTGGAGCCATCAATAATGGCGTCCATACGGTTATGTTCCTGCTTGATCTGCAGCTGCTGCTGGTGCACTTCTGTGACGTTTGCAGCAAGTATGACAATACTTTCAACCACAGCCTCAGAGTTTTTCTGCGGTACAAAATTGATATCAAAAATCTGCCCTCGGGCATCTGTAGCGCGATAGTGCGTTTCTTTACCGCTTAGACAAAGTTGCAGCCAGGGTTCAGCCTCAGCAAAAGCTTTATCACCAAATATCTGCCTAATACTTTTACCTACGGCGAACGAAGGGTCGACACCAAACCATTCAGCGTATTTTTGATTACAAAAGATAAAGCAAAAGCTGGTGTCGATCTGGCCCAGCAACAAAGGTGCATGTTCTATTACTGTAGTTAAGGTACGTTGCTGGCTATAAAACTGCTCAGCTTTTTGTCGCGCCTCCAACAGCTGCACTGCTTGCAAGCCAAGCAAAGTTAGGCTGTGTTGTTGTTCAGCTGTCAGTGCTCTGACTTTGCTATCTGCCACACACAAAGTGCCAAGCACAGCGCCATTACTTAAGGTCAGCGGAGCTGCGGCGTAAAAGCGGATACCCTGAGCTTTAGTGACGTCAGGGTTATCGGCAAAACGTGGGTCTTGACTGGTATCCGGCACATAAGTCAGTTGATCCGACGTCAAAATACTGTGAGCACAAAAAGAAATATCTCTGTGGCTTTGCTGATGGTCAAACCCCAGTCTGGCTTTAAACCATTGTCTGTCTTTATCTACCAGAGTTAATACAGCATAAGGCGTTTGGCACAACTGGCTGGCCAGCTGAACCAGAGCGTCAAAAGCCGCTTCAGGTGCTGTATCAAGAATATTCAGAGCGTAAAGACTAGCTAAACGTTCTGCTTCATTGGGTGGTAGATTGGCCCGCATAAAAACACTCAGACTGGAGCAATAAATTCAGTGTAACTGGAAATTAAAAAGCTTTTAAACAAAAAGCTGAAACAAAGCAGATATTTAGCCATTTAGTTTCTTTTGGTTTGTGAGCATAGGCTGAGGGCTGAATGGCCGGGTGAGACCAACTGAATTTAACTGCAAACTGACTGAAAAGCTGGATAAGCGCGATGACAAATGCTGAAAAATCAGCCAGCATGCCACACCAGAGCCGGACTTTTCTGCTGTTGTCCTGTCACTTCATAAAAAAGGAGAAGTTATGTTGTTCAGAATACTGTTTTTATGTTTGCTGCTATCGGCCAGTGCCCTGGCTTCAGAGGCAAAGCTGTTAAGAGCTGACTATCAAAGCAGCGTTGATGGCTTAAAGCGGCAATATTTTGTCTATTTGCCCGCGGGTTACCAGCAAAATGCTGCACAAAAATGGCCGGTTTTACTCTTTTTGCATGGCAATGGCGAACGAGGCAACGGGCTGGATGAGCTGGATTACACTTTAGTTCACGGCCCTTTGTACGAAGCCTGGATCCAAAAACGCGACCTGCCTTTTATTATGATAGTGCCGCAGTTACAGATGTTTGATATGGGCAGCAGGCCTTACATCGCCAATCGCAGCAAAGCCGATATACCCAAGCGTTTAGCCGAGGGTGTGCCACCACGCCCTGTGATGTTCCCTTCGGACAAAGCCATAGCTCCGGCCAAAGTGGTGACTGATATTTCTCAAGTGCCAGTGCTGTTGCCTAATGGCTGGGAAAAAGCTGAGCAGGATTTATTGGCTATGCTTGCGGCCGTAGATAAAAACTACAATACGGACAGCAAAAGGCGTTATATCTCAGGCATTAGCTACGGTGGTTTTGGCACCTGGTATATGGCCAGCAAACACCCGGACTTGTTCGCTGCTGCAGCTCCTGTAGTGGCATGGGGTCATCCGGATTTAATGCCGCCTATCGCCAAAGCCAAGTTACCACTTTGGGTGATAGCTGCAGGCCGTGATTCGGCTATCAATAAAGATAATATCTACCCAGGCATAGAGACGTTGCGCCAGTTAGGCCACACCAATGTGCGCTTTAGTATGCTGGAACAAGCCGAACACGACGCCTGGCGTCAGGTATACGAAGGCTGGGATATTTATGGTTGGTTGCTGGGGCAGGGGAAGTAGGGGTTAGCAGCCGATTTTATTATTTGAGAAAGTAGAAGGCTGTCGTTCGATGGCCTTTAAGGTCCAGTGAGCCAGTTCTCAGTTCTTAAGCCCGCAACCCGTTCAAATTCTTTGAGATTATTGGTAACCAGCACCAAGCCTTCGCTTCTGGCATGGGCTGCAATATGTAAATCATTGACGCCGATAGTCTTACCCTGCCGCTCAAGTGTTGCTCTGATGTCACCATAGTGGGCTGCAGCTTTATCTCCATAAGGTAGAATTTCCAATCGCGAGACGAAATCCTCGACCTGACGACGGTTATGCTCAGGTAAGGTACTTTTTTCCACACCATGGCAAAGCTCTGCAAAAGTGACTGAACTAATACATAAAGTTCCTGCGAACTTATTAAAAGTGTCCAGCACTTCCATTGGGCGACGTTTAATCACATAAATACAAATATTAGTATCCAGCATGTATTTAATCATTAAAACGCTTCCCGCTCGGGTTGCTCCTGACTGGCGCGTTCGGTCATAAAATCATCAGTGACCGTCTGAGCTTGCATAAAGAACGAGTCCCAGCTGTTGCTTACAGGGGTTAGAATTCGGTCTTGCCCAACTACACGCACTATGACTTTTTTAACCGTTTCAGGAAAACGAGCTTCAACTGGCAAGCGTACAGCCTGAGTGCTGTTATTTTTAAATACAGTACCTGTTTCCATCATTTATCCTCTATTCGTTTATAGAGAAAGCATACACCCAAGCGAGTAGATACTCAAGGTATCTACTCGCTTGGGTGTATGCTTTAAATAGGCCACTATACTTTGACTTTTTGGTTTATTTTTGAACATGTGGAATCCAGATTTATGGCGGGTTACCATCTGGGACAATACTAGATATTAGGATTTCTCATATGGATTTGACTTCACTCCTTACTGTGGACGAATCGTTGGCTGACGACACCAAGTTATACCGGACTGTAGACTTTTTCGCAGCAAGCCGGATGATTGATGACCATGCCTTCATGTTTACCCGCGCTGACCAGTTTTCTGATCCAAACGAAGGTATTGAACGCCTCCTCAGTCAGCTAGAGACTGCAAGCTCTGGTAGGGCATGCTTCAGCAGTGGGATTGGTTGGACAGACAGAGAAAGCGCCACAGTGAAACATCAGGCAATCCAAAGGAGCTACTTTATCAGCTGCTGGAGTGCCAACCCTGAATCTGTCGCAATGTGGTCGCTTTATTCGCCGGATTTATGTTCCGTCCGTCTTCAGACTACTGTGGGACAACTTCGAAATGCAGCATTGCAATTGATGGATCGCTACAGTGTGTACAGATTCTTAAAGGCAGGCGGCGAAAAAAGCAAAGCTGTCACTGTATCTGGATTAATCGCGCCCGTTCGTTATGAAGACCTAAATAATGTCTGTGCAAAAATCACACGGAGATTCCGAGCCTATAAGCAGCTCCAAAACCGATATATTAGGACGGAAAGGTTAGGTTTATGTAACCAATCACTAAGTATGAGAAAAAGCCTAAAAACTGGGAATGGAAGAAATTTAACGGGAATTGGCGGGAGAGTACTTTATAGATCAGTGTTTAAGAGGTGATAAACGCTGTTACAACTGGTCTCGAATCAATTAATAATCGGATCTGTCATTTCACTACGTTGATAAAAAATTTACCTTAACTTGGTTATACATTTCACAATGGCTGAAAAACTTTATATCTTCGAGTATGTAATCTGGAAGCTGCATAAACAGAGGTGATTTGCTTGAGAGCAGTTCTTTTAAGATCCAATTGCTAGAGATCCGATGCTGCATATAGCAGATCTCCTGATCTTATATGTCGACCTCCTTGCTTTATGGGGCTCAGAGAAGAACATCGCATTAGGCTAGAAGTCTAGAATCGGATCCTATTTTTTATTTGTATGAATGTGTGCTACTGCGGTTAGTTGATTGATATTGATTTTAATGGCTTAACGTTCAGTCTGTGTATCGGAAAGAACTTTGAATAGCCATTAAAAACAGGTAAGTTGGACTGGTTACAGTGTAGAAAAATAAAAGTTCAAAAAACGTCCCATTTAAATAAATTAGAATTAAAACTAACAAATATTTTACTCGCTAAATCGCTCTGCTGATTATCTCCAAATATTTTATTAATAATTTCTTTTTTGTATCTGGAACTATGAGATGAATTAAGTCTCGATACAGTTGGATTATAGTAGAATACAACTAGCCTGCAGTTCCTAAGTCTGACTTGCTCAGCAATTAAATCCCACCAAAGCTGGTCTGTTTTGCCAAGTGAAGAACCAAATATACATATAACATCAGCTTTTTTGATGGAGGTCATACATTTATCTTCTACTCCATGTTCTTGTGCTAAGTTACATTCCGACTTTATAAAATCGTTTCTGATCTCTGCAATTGATCGAAACTCATGATTTTTAATCTGTTCATCATGATTGACGCCAAGAACCATGTCTTGTACCACTGAGCCATGGACATGGTAAATGTTTAATAATCTCCTTTCCAAACCCTCTTCAATTATCGAAGTACGCAAATTTCTGTGTTCTGTTGACTCTTCTGCTATATCAAGTATTTGTTCGAGTATATTAGTGTAGTTGAATGTTATAACATCGACACTAACTGGTTTTTGGCCATAAATACCGTAGAAGGCTCTCAAGGCTTCATGGCTCCTACCTTTCAAAAACATTTCTGGACACAATAAATGTTCTAGAAGTTTATAACTGCTTAATTTGTCTCTCATTTCGGAGTTGAAGTGATCCTGGACTTTCTTCAAATACTCAGATAACTCAAAACGAATGTCACCTATAAGATCATCAAATTCTTCTAAGTTAGCTAGCACTTCTAGGTAATCACCAAGCGCTAACTCTAAATCAGACCATTTGTCTGTGTCCTTCATCTGGAGAGCAAGAGAGTTCTTAAAGGCTTCGATTAATTTAGTTTTTGAATTGACTTTTATGTAGTGCTCATAAAAGTCTGAGTATCTGGTTTTTAACTTGAGGCTTATGTCAAATCCGTTTCCGATTAAAAATGCTATTTTCATAATGTAGAGACCATTCTAATTGTATTCATTTTTTATATTTTCAAAATGTTTATAGCTATATATAAATATAAGATTTTTGACCTGAACTGTTAGTGAGGGACTTTACTTTTGGGTAAGCTATATCTCGTACTCTTGGCTCTTATCTCATCACTAAAAAAGCGGCAAATGCTTCAAATCTACTAGTCGCCAATATCCTTAGAAATATTCACAACCTGGCCAACGATCTCAAAGTTAGATTGCTCTTCGTGCTTGATCTCGATAGGCGGGTATAGCGCGTTATCACTGATAAGTACCCAGCTATTAGCTCTGATCTGAACCCGTTTCACCCATAAAGAGTCCTCAAAACGGATTACAAAAATCTGACCGTCTAACGGTTTCTTTCTGCTGGTATTGATAACCAAAGTATCGTTGTTGTGGATAGTCGGCTCCATGCTGTCGCCTTTGGCCCAAACGATAACCAGGTCTTTTTCACCAAACCCACGATATTTAAGCCACTTCTTGCGATAGGCCAAGAAGCGTGATGGCTCCATACCTTCCATTGCAGTTGAGCCATGCCCTGCAGATACCTGTACTGAATAGCCAGGAATTAACACAAACTCATTCATAAACTGGTTTATATCTGTCTGATCATTTTGATAGGCAACACGAGGCTCTGCTAACGCATGGAGGCCAGGAATCAGATACTCAACACCAGGGCCACGAACACCCTCGTGTTTTCTGCTTAACCAGTTCTCTTTCTTAGCCTTTTTATGCACGCCCTGTATTGAAGTCGGCATGCCTTGCAGCTTGGTGATCTCTTTTGGCGTTAGCCAATTGTCGTTACTCACAAAAACCTCTGAATAATAAACTGGTTTATGAATTATTTATCTTTATAAAACAGCGGCTTGAGTGATTTTTCAACTTATTTATAAATAAACCAATTGATAAACTGGCGTTTATATATAAACTAATAATCAACTCTGTTTAACAGAACTATTAAAGATTAATAGAAATCGTGGGGAATTGGAATGGAAAGAGAAGACTGGCATAGGGCAGATGTGATCGCTGGGCTGAAAAAGCGCGGTTGGTCTATGGCATCTCTGTCCAGAAAGCATGGACTGCAAAGCGGAACTCTCTATAACGCCTTGGTTGCACCTTGGCCAAAAGGTGAACGACTGATTGCTGATGCTATTGGCGTTACACCACAGGATATTTGGCCCAGTCGTTATAAGCAGGAAGTACAGCATGGCTAAGAATTGGTATTCAGCTGCTGAGTTGGCGGGCTTACCTGGCATGCCTCAAACAGAGCGGGCAGTGCTGCTGCGTGCTCGTAAACAAAATTGGGATAACCAGCCAAAATCCAAAGGGAAGGGAATTGAGTTCAATATCAATTCATTACCCTCAGAAACTATTCAGCACCTTATGGCTACTTTGCTTGAGGTCCATTCTCCAGCTGAAAATGTTGCTGCTTTAGTTGTGGCGCAGTTGGAAAGGGAAGCCACCAGAAAAGCCAATAAAAAGCAGTTAAAGTCTGAAGAGTTGTTGTCTCAGTTAAGCAGTTTGGACGAGCAAAAACGGAACCTGGTTCAAGCCAAGATCAAGGTTATTGCGGCTAAGAATCTGTTTATAGCCCCATTTATTAAAGAGCGCAAGGCCACTATTGGTGAGCGGGTTTTTGCTGAGAAATACAATGCAGGTGAATTACCCGTTGAAGGCTGGATAAAGGCTCTAATTCCGTCAGTAAGCCCAATCTCTATGCGTCGTTGGCAAGATGCCATTGAAAACGAAGGGGCTATAGCATTGGCTGGCCGCTATAAGGCCAAACAATCTAATAAAATTGAGAGTGAGCCTGAGCTTAAAGAATTCGTTATGGCCATTATCACGGCCAAGCCGCACTTTGCTGACAAACCAAAAGAAGTGGCAAATCTAATCGAAGTGAAAAAGGCTGACGGCTTTAATCATTGGCCATCAGTATCGCCTAGCTCTGTAAATCGCTTTTTGAAAAAGATTAAAACAGAACTGGTCACTGAGTTGGCTTACGCCACTAACCCTAGAGCTTTTAACAACTCACATCGGCCTTTATTTTCAGGTATGTATCCTTGGCTAACAGGGCCAAATCAGGTGTGGGAACTCGATTCTACGCCTACTGATGTGCAGCTAAACGTTGAAGGAAAAGCGCGACGCTACAGCATCATTGGTTCTATTGACGTTTACACCCGTCGTTTGATGCTGGTGCTTATGCCTACATCAAGCAGCGAAGGTATTTGTTTATTGATGCGCAAATGCCTGCTCACCTGGGGTATTCCTGAGCCAGACAGCCTGATCCGTACAGATAATGGTAGCGACTACGTCAGCAAAAAAACTGCTGGCCTGTTTGAAATGCTGCAGCTCAATCAAAGCAAAGCTACTGCATTCAGCGGGTGGGAAAAGCCATTTATTGAACGTGCTTTTAAAACCATCAGCCACGGCTTAATGGAAAAGTTACCCGCTTATGTTGGCCATAACGTGGCTGATAAAAAGCGCCTGCAGGATATGCAGAGCTTTGCCGAGAGCATTGGTGCTGAGCGCAAGAATCGTGATGCAAAGCTATTAGAGTTGTCTTTAACTCCTGCAGAACTGCAAGAGATTTTAGATGACTACCTAACTTTTGATTACCACCACAAAGCGCATGAGGGCTTAAACGGTAAGACGCCATTTCAGGTGTATGCCGAGTCAGGCTATCGCCCGCGATTACCGGAAAACCCACACAGTCTGGACTTGCTTTTGAACTTTGCAGGCAACGCTACGGTTGTGCGTGGCAGCGTATCAGTGATGGGGATTAAGTTCACTGCACCTGAACTGATGGAATCAGCCTGGAACCGCAAAGAAGTGCGCGTGTTTCTTGATCCAACTGATGTTGGCCGAGCCACTTTATATCCAACAACGGATTGGGGCGCTGGCTATGTCGAAGCTGTCAATATGGACCTGGTAGGTCGCGATATTGACCCTGCTGCTTTCCGTGAAAAACGCAAAGAAGCCATGAAGGGGTTGCGCGAATTCAAACGCACCGCAGAAAACCTGCAGGAAAAGTTCGGCATCAATGAGCTGGCAGCTGTTGAGTTAGCCCAGAAAAAACTGGCAAACCAAGCTTTAACCGGATTCAACCCAACTGAAATTGACACCAATAACGCCGCGCTTAGTGCTTTAAGTCGCAGCGCAACCAGCTTGTTTGCTAGCAAAGGTGAAAGCCATTACTCAGAGCAGGAGTTAGCTGCGATTACCGCAAGGCGAGAAGAGTTAGAGCGCAGGCGCGAAGCGCTGCAGGAACAATCCAGCAAAGTTCTGCGCACTGAACATGACCAGGCTGAGTGGTTAACGAGAGAAAGCTTATACAGAGCACTGACAGAACGAGAGGCCGAATGGCTGAAGCAATTCCGGCTTACGCATGTAATGACCAGAAAGCGTTTAGACAAGATTTTAGAAGAGGGGAAACGCGCCAACGGTTAACTGGAGGCGTTTCCCATGCAATAGGCCGCGCTGTATCAGAGCAAGGCCACTTACAACACGGAGTATAACTGATGAAACACAAAACGGTAGAAGTAAAAAACGTATTACGAACTCAGGAAATGTTCGAAAACCTGCAATCCAGAAGCATGATCACCCCTGGTATCGGGCTTATTCACGGCCCATCAGGTTTCGGTAAAACCACAACCGTCACTTATATGTTCAACGAACTGACGCTGGCCGGACACCAGCCCTTATACGTGCGTTGCTATGCCACCGACACAGCCAGCAGCCTGCTTGCCCGCATCATGAACGAGATGGGTGCAGATCCAATGTTTCCTCTGCGCCGGATGGTGGATCACATCATCCGCAATATGAACGAAAAGGGCCTTGCTCTGTTCGTTGATGAAGCTGATCACATTGTTGGCCAAGCTAAGACAATGGAGACCATCCGTGACCTTTACGACAGCACAGAGCAGCCAGTGGTGCTGATAGGCATGGAAGAAATAGCCCGTCGTATTTCGCACCGCAAGCAACTGTTTAACCGCATTAGTGAGTGGGTGGAATTTAAAGCCGCAGATATTGAGGACGTTTACCTGTTTGCCACAGAACTGCTGGACGAGCGTGTGCGTGTAGGTGAGGACTTGCTTGAGTTTATCCGCTCTAAATCTGCTGGCGAGGTCCGCCGCATCTTGATTGCACTTGAAAAGATTGAAAGAGCAGCACTGGCAAGTGATGAAAGCTTTATTGACCTTGCCAGCTGGGGTGATCGTCCACTGTTCCTGAGTCATCGTCGTTAAGTCGGAGCCATCCATATGAATAAACACGAATTGGCATGGAACTACATGAAGCAAAAGGAAAGCTTCGAAGTGACTGAAGTTGCTAATGCTGTGGATATGGATATCGAAACGTTCCGCAAGTCTGTTAAGCGGCTTGAGGCAAAAGGCTTCGTGACTGTTGTCAGTGGTCCAGGTGTGGCTGGTCGTCCTTTTATCTACAAGGTAACGGCCAGCAATGACGCAGAACCGCAGTTTGGTCGTGGAGGAACTAAGGGCAGTCGGCGTGTGGAGCGTAAAGGCAAAACCGGACAGCAACTGATATGGAACAGCTTACGAATCAACCGAGTGGCCACTATCAACATGATTGTGGCTGTAACTCAAGTGTCGGCACTTACTGTACAGCGTTATCTGCACTCGCTTGAGAGGGCTGCGTATGTTGGATTCAGACGCCCAGATTGGAAAAACAAAAGTAATCAAGAGCGGATTGGTGATGAAGGGGTTTGGATGCTTAAACGCGAAACAGGTCCTAAAGCTCCAATCCTGAGGAGAGGCGAGGGCTTTTGGGATCAAAACGAGCAAAAGTTTTACCCATTTATTGAATCGGACGGTAACAAATGAAGTGGCTGCATGTGTTACGCCAACAGGTTGAACTCAACGGGCAAAGGCCCGTTGCAGAAAAGCTGGGTGTCAGTAATGCCGTGGTTAGTCAGGTAGTGAATGAGAAATATCCTGGCGACATGAACCGCATTCAATCCCTGGTTGAAAGTGTCTACATGAGCAAGACAGTGTTGTGTCCTGTGCTTGGTGAAATAGCCTGGCACGCCTGTCATCAGCATCAAAGAAACGAGTTCACCAGTAACCCACAGAAACTACGGATTTATCGGGCTTGTCGCAGTGGTTGTGACAATTCGGACCTACCCGTTACGCAGAATATACAGCTGGATGCTTTAGCAAAGCGTGGCAACACCAGCGCGAAATATGACGCCAGTGCTGTCATCAGCCGTCTTAGTCGGCAAGCTGAAAACGAAGGCGGAAGGCATCGTTTGATTGATCTACTGCAAGACGAGTTACAAAGCCTTGCAGCCCGTTTCAACAAGTTAGTGAAGTGAGGCCAGTATGAAAAAAACAAATGAAATTAAGGCTGCTTTATACGGTGCAACAGTTGCTGTTGACGCGCTTGCTGCCATTGGCTGCATAGTCACAGATGTGTGTTTAGGCAATAAGCATCCAGTGATCACAATCGAAACACCATCAGCTGATTTAACTCCAAAAGGAGCTGAAGTGATCAGCATCCGAAGCCAAGGCTCTGATCCAGTGCGAATTCAGGCAGCTCGCTATAAAGGCTGTCTGGTGACCTGGAAAGCAGCCCCTGCAGCGCTAAGTAATTAATCCCCCCAACTATCATCGCTAGAGGAACCCCCACATGAATTTACCAAACCAGCTACAGCCAACTGATTCATTAATTCCAGAGGGCTATTGGAAAGATGCAAAAGGTGCATTGATACCAGAGTCTAAAGTGAAAGAAATCGATAAGGCACGGGATCAGTTAGTCAAAGAACTGATAGCTAAGTCCATTCAGCTTAGTACTCAGATGGCGGAGTTTAAACGTCAGTCTTTTGCTGATATTGCGGCTTTTGTCGAGTTATCAGCAGAGCAATACGGCGCAAACCTTGGAGGAAAGAAAGGCAATTTATCGCTCTATTCCTTCGATGGCCGTTTCAAAATTGTCCGCGCTATCTCAGACAGCATCGTATTTGATGAACGTATCCAAGCCGCAAAAGCTCTGATTGATGCCTGCGTTAAAGACTGGATTAAAAACGCTTCAGATGAAATTAAGGCCATTGTCGACAACGCTTTTGCTACCGACAAGCAAGGCAATATCAACACTGGCAGAGTGTTGCAACTGCGACGCTTAGACATCAAAGACGAACGCTGGTTAAAGGCTATGGAGGCCATCAGCGATTCACTGCAAGTAGTCGGCAGTAAGTCCTACATTCGCGTCTACGAGCGAGTAGGCGACACCGACCAGTACAGACCTATCCCTCTGGATTTAGCGGCGGTGCACTTATGAGCCAGTTAAACCGCCCTAACGATGAGTTGATCCAGCAAGAAATTGCTGTGGCTTTGAGCCTCAAAGAGCAATACGGCACTAACCAACCTGATCGCACCTATGAAGATGGTGTCACTGATGCTTTGTTGTGGGTACTTGGCGGTGAGCGGCCGCAAAGTGCAGAGCCAATGTCGGAAAGGTTATTTAGTTAAACAGCGAAACATGCCGGTGTTTTGCTGGCATGTCTACTCAGCGCGGTGGCTGGGTACTGATGAGCAGCCAAGAGGTAGCAATGAATCAAGCAAACAAGATGAATGGCCAGTACAGCAAGCACTCGCTGATACGCCTTATTCATGTTGCCAAAAGCCAGCTGAACATGGACGAAGAAAGCTACAGAACGCACCTGGCGTTTTATGGCAACAACAAAAACAGCAGTGCTCAAATGAGCATTTCAGAACTAATGGCTGTGTATGAGGCGTTTAAAAAGCTGGGTTTTAAAGCTGTTTTAAAAGCCGATAAAACAGCAGATAAAAAGCGTTTAAGCCCAAGCACAGAGGACGGTCCGAAGGATGAACGCAGCGCAATCCGAGCCATTTGGATTTTCATGGCCAAACATGGGTTTATCCGGGATGGTACTGAAACGGCCTTAAACCTTTGGGTTAAGCGCATGACCGCTGATCTGAATTGCGGCGAAGGTATTGCAGAGGTGCAATGGGTTCGCAACGAAGATGCAGCCAAGCTGCTCAACAGCATCAAATTTTGGTGTCGACGCTGTATGTTCCAGGCTCTGGAAAAACAAGGGCACACCATACATCGCCAGGCCAGCTATATGCAGGTGCTGGAACGATTTGAAAAGCATATGGGGAAAACAGCATGAAGTTAGGCCGTTGCCCCGTATGCCATAGCCATATTCACCTGGATCAACTGGTCCAGGATGAAGCAGGTCGCCAGCTGTTGGGCTTAGTGTCAAAGCTGGGTTATCAACTGGGGCCAGCTCTGGTCGCTTACCTTGGCCTGTTTCGCCCTGAAAAGCGCGACCTGACCAACGACAGAGCACTTAGCTTGGCTCAGGAAACTTTAGCACTTACGGATAACCACCCTTTGCTTGCTGAGTCTTTACGGGAAACTGTAACTGGTATTCAGAACAACAGGATCCGTGGCGACAAAAAAGCCTTAGCCAACCACAACTATTTAAAACGAGTGATGGAAGCTAAAGCCGGAACTGAGCCAGTAAAACCTGTGAAATCATCTATTGAGCTAAAGCAGGACACCCAAATTAGTGCTGAAGAGAACAACAGGTTGTTTCAAGAGCGAATGAAGCAGTTAGGCGGCAGAGATATAAGAGGTGCCACATGAATACTGAACAACAACTGGATGCCTTTGCATCCGATGCAGATTTGCAACATCTGCTGCAGGAGCTGGAGAACCTACCACCAGAGCAGCGCTGTGATGTAGTGAAGCGCGTTCCTGCCATGCTGCAAAGCATGATTGCTCTATTTGAAGCCGAGTTAAAAAGCCGGAATGTTAAGAATCCAGAGGATGTTGCTCAGCGCTTGGTTGTGGCGCTGGCTCATTACTTCGGTGGTTTACAAACCTATATCCCACGCAATGAGAAACTGGCGAAAGAGCTGCGAAATATCCGCATATTCAAAGCTCATAAAGGCCCGAATATCGATCAACTGGCACGGGAATTTGGCCTTACTCCAATGCAGATTTACAGCATTGTTAGTGAACAACTGGCGGCAGAGAAAGCCCGCCGTCAATACAAACTATTTTAAGGGACAGTTATGTTTGAATTCTTAGCAAGCCAGACGTTGCGCCAAACCGACTTTGAAGAGCGCACAGAGTTTTTAATTCCAGGCTTTTTACCAAAGCGTATGATCACTTTGGTGTATGCCGATGGTGGAAAAGGCAAAAGCTGGCTGGCCTTTGCGGTGGCTAAGCATTGTCGCTCTTTTGGCAAAGTCATTTACCTGGACTTTGACAACCCGCTAAACGTACTGAAAGACCGTGGCGTATCGGAAAAGCTAATCGCTTTACCAGGTATTTATTATGTTCAGCGTTCCAAAACAACCATGACAGCACCCGAAATGCTGGATGCGTTAGACGAAAAAGCTAGTGGTACTGCCTATGCAAATACCCTTGTGGTGGTGGATAGCTTGCGTAATTTTGGTGATGTAATGAATGACGCCAAAGCTATGCAAATCATGAACAAGTTTATGAACTTGCGTGAAGCAGGAGCAACCGTTCTGCTGCTGTCGCATGCCAATAAAGACGGCAAAAACTATCAGGGCAGTAACAATATTAGAAACTCAGTAGACAATATGTATCGGCTTGCCAGAGCCGATGCCCCAGAAGGCCAAATCAGCTTTGTGCTTACTCCAACCAAAGAGCGAGCCAGCATCGAAGAGTGCGCCTTTGCGGTGGATTGCGGTAGCCTAAGCCTGCAGGGAATCAATCTGGAAACAGCTCGATTAAATGCTGACGAGCTGGATTTTGTAACCCGCGCTAAAGCCATTGTTACGACCCAGCCTGGCATCAATAAAAAAGAGCTATTGCAGGAATTAGGCTATGAGCAAGACGACAAAACAGCCAGAAACAGGCTGGACGAATTTGAAGGGATCCACTGGAAATCTATTAAAGTTAAAGGCATCTATACCTATCAGGTGGTTTCAGATCCAAGTCTTACCAGCGCTACAAGCCCTTTGCAGTAAGCCAATTGTAAGACTTGTAGCACTTGCAGAAAGCTCCGTTAAGGGGCTTTTTTTGTTTCTGTGAACGGGGTAGATTGCAAATGAAATAAAGACAGGTAACAGAGTATGTTATGCCTACCAACAGTAAAAACGATAACAAAACAAATCTAACCCCTAGTTTGGGTAAAGCAATTTGGATTTTTGCTCTAACACCCATAGCGATGGCTATTGTTATGGCTATCACTTATTACTGGCGTTTTGGTGTTTGTACTAAAAATGATTTAGTACCAAACATGTCTGATTCAAGCCCTGATCTATGGTGTTTGTACTCTGCTGGTATGGAGCAATGGGGGCAGATAGGTGACTTTTTTGGCGGGGTGCTTAATCCTATCATAGGGTTAATAACAATTTTTCTTGTGATGTATTCAATTCGACAGAACCAAACAGCGCTTAAGCAAAGCCAATTAGCATTGGCTCAAAATGAAGCTGCTCTAAAACAAAATGAGCAGGCGTTGAGTGATTCTAGGCAGGAGCTTGTGAATTCGAATCAGATAATGAAAGACCAAAAAAACCTTATGGACTTCGAGTTGAAGCTTAGTCTTTTTAATAGTCTATTAAAGTCTATAAGTGAAGAGGCAAGCCGATCTCATGAATTGGTAGTGGAGGAAGATGATCATTCAGAGAAAAGAATCAAAAGTTCAGGCAATCAGGCAGCATTTTTTTATTTCGCTAAGCAATTGCATCAAACGGAGGAGCCAATCAATTTAACTTTGATACAAGAGGTACAAATTGATTTCTTCAAGGAAAGAGCAAATGTTGTGGCTCCATGGTTTTTTGGTTTATACAAGATGTACGCACAGTACCCCAAAGATAGCGAGTTTAGGCAAACTTTTGAATTATCGATGTCTATTCATATTCAGCCTAATTTTATGTTAAGTATGGCTCTGTTTACAACAACAGAGGCTTTGCTAATTAAAGGAAATGCTCAAGATTTCGAAAAAATTAAAGAAGAATTGGCAATTATTAGAGGCGCGTTAGAGAGTTGCGGTCACGTATCTTACAGAGAGGCTCTAGACTTGTTCTTATTAAAACTGCAGCATGAAAATATTTGAAATAATTAGCAAAACCCTTTAATCCGTACCTAAATCAAATGCTCGCTAATCTGTGGTTAACCAACGTTAACCCGGATTGGCGAGATGTCAGAAGCCCTTCGTATACACCTTAAAACCCATAGTTTTTCCCACGGCACCTTTGGTGAATTGTTCAACGCAACCACTGGGGAACGTATTTGCGTCACTGTCGAATGCCCTTGGTTAAATAACGCACCTGGCAAAAGCTGCTTACCTGCGGGTGACTATATTGTCGAAGCACATGTAAGCCCTCGCTTTGGCCCATGCCTGATCATCACAGCCCCAACGCTTGGCGTCACTAAAGAAGGCCCGTCTCTTCGCACTCATTGCCTATTTCATTCAGCCAATCTGCCCAGCCAATTACAAGGTTGCGTTGCGCCTGGTAAAGCCTTTGGTGTGGTCAGTGGTGAATGGGCAGTACTGAATTCAAAAGATGCTCTGCAGCAGCTGCTGGTACTGGTAGGCAACGACAAAGTGCCACTGCGTATTGAGCGCAACTAACGATGGGAAAGAACTGGGAGTGGAGTCTGCAGCAAGGCCGCGAAAAGCGCCTGGCAGCTGAAAAGCGAGCTTATGAAAGCGGTGCTCCAGTTCCGGCAAAGCCACCTCTGCATAGCCGTGACGGCACCATGCAGGACTTATTCGAAAAAGGCTGGTTCGGTGTTACCCCTGTCGACATCCAGCGTCATATCAAACCACCCGCACCACTTGGCTCAGTGCTTACAGAGAATAAGCGGCTTCGGGAATTATTAGGATTGTAACCATGTCCATCGCCATAGCTACAGGCATAGCCTCTTTAGCCGTTGAATACGGCCCCAGTGTGATCCGCAGTATCAGCAGCTTGTTTGGCGGCAATAAAACCGCCGACAAAGTGGCCGACATTGTAGAAAGCGTGGGCCAGTTGACTCTGAAGCCGCAAGATAAAGTCGCTGCTGTCGCAGAGCAAATCGCAGCGTTACCGCCCGCAGAGTTTGTTGAGCTGGAGCGCATTAAACTTGAACTGGAGAAAGAACAAACCCGCCGCCAGGAACTGGAGAATCAGCGCTACAACGCTCAACTGACAGACCAGCAAGCCAGTCACGCCGAAACCCAAGCCACCATCAGAGCCGGTGACGGTGCCACGGATGAATACGTCCGCCGCACCCGCCCTTTGATGGCCCGCCAGTCTTTCTATGCAGGCACAGCTTATGTGCTGTTGATGGCCATGCTGGAAGCCTTTGGTAAAGGCGCAGGCCCAGATTGGTATATCGCCATGACCGTCTATACCCCAGCACTGGGTTACCTGGGGCTGCGCACTATTGACGGCTTTGCGCCATTTGGAAAATCAAGCAAGGACAAACCAACAAAACCATGAGCGATTTATTAGACAGAGCCAGCGAGCTAGAGCAACACCAGCGCGAAATAGCCATAAAGCAGGCACTAAAGCGGCCTGCTGCTGAGCAAGATATTGATGAGGACGGAAATCACTACTGCAACGATTGCGGAGTCCGAATTCCACCTGAGCGTATTGCAGCTGTGCCAAGCGCAGTGTGCTGCATCGACTGCCAGAGCATCCGTGAACATGAAAGGAAAAAACTGTGTTCGAAGATATGAATTACTCCGGCGCTAAGTTCTGGCTGGATGCTGGCCAGCTGTTATTCACGGCCATCATTGGGCTGTATGTCTGGCTCAGCAAAGGGCCGAAGGAAAACAAAAAGGATTTGGACGCCTTAAAAGTTCAGGTGGATGAGCAGCAAACCCAGATAGAAAAAATTGAGCTGAAGCTGGAATACATCCCAACCAAAGACGAGTTCCACGCCCTGGACAACAAGGTCACAGGGCTGGTGGGTCAGGTCGATAGCGTACATGGCCGTATGCGCTCTATCGAGGGCAAGCTGGATTTGCTGATTGAAAACGAATTAAGGGGAAACACCAATGCTCGGTAATTTAATGAAAGAACATCAGCGCTTAGTCGTGCTGCGGCTACTTGCCGAAGACACGGGCTATGACCTGAACGAGTCGATTTTGCACGACGGCATTAATGCGGTGGGCCTGAGCATCAGCCGTGATGGTTTGCGTGTCGAATTAGCCTGGTTGGAAGAGCAAGGTTTAATTGAGCTGAGCAAAGTGGGCTCTATTCAAATCGCCAAACTGACCCAGCGCGGCTTAGATGCTGCGGAAGGTCGCGTCAAAATCCCAGGCATTAAGCGCCCAAGCCCAAACTAAAAAGGTGTGCCATGACGGATAAAGTAACCCGTGGCCGCCGCAGTAAAATAGACCTGCTTCCTGAAGCAATACGCCAGGAACTGGATTCAAAACTGCGTGATGGCCGCCTTACCCAGCAAGACGTTCTCGACTACATCAACGACCTGATAGACCAAAGCCAACTGCCCCCAAAAGACAAAGAAGAGTTAAAGCTTTCCCGCTCTGGGCTCAATCGCTATGCCAGTCATTTGGAGACCATAGGCAAAGACTTGCGGGAAATCCGAGAGGTCAGCAATGCGCTGGTGGCTCAGCTGGGCGACAAGCCAACTGGTGATGTCAGCCGGATGATTTTAGAGATAGGCCGCACTCAGCTATTCAAAGCCATGATGACCAATTCCAGCAAAGAGGAAATGGACATTGGCATGATTAAAGACGCCATGCTGGCAGCACAGCGCCTGGAAGCCGCCGCTATGCACAGCCACAAGCGGGAAAAAGAGATCCGCCAGTTGTTTGCTGAAGAAGCTGCAAAAGCAGTCACCGAAGAGTTGCGCGGTGAGGACGGCATGAGTGAGCAATTGGAAGACAAAATCCGAAACATTCTGCTAGGTAAAGCGTAATGGTCGCAGCCAAAAAAAGCACTGGCTTCAAAGGTTTGAAAAAGACTGACACAGCCAGACCCGCCCGCATTAAGGGGCTGAAAGCAATTTCAGCTCCCCGAAAAATCGACCTGCAGGAAGAAATGGATCTACTTGGGGTCGACGTTCCGCAAGACATCGCAGATGCACTGCCAACCAAAGAGCCCGTATTTCTACCCTACCAGCAGCGCTGGTTTGAAGATGGATCTCAAATCATGATTGCGGAGAAAAGCCGCCGTACAGGTTTAACCTGGGCAGAGGCTGGCCGCAATGTGATTAATGCAGCGAAGCCACGCAGGCGCGGTGGTTGCAATACCTTTTATGTGGGCAGTAAACAAGAAATGGCGCTGGAATACATCGCTGCCTGTGCCCTATTTGCCAAGGCATTTAATAGCCTTGCCGAAGCAGATGTGTATGAACAGACCTTCTGGGATAACACCAAGAAAGAAGAAATCTTGACCTACATGATCCGGTTTCCGAAGTCTGGCCGGAAAATTCAGGCGTTAAGTTCGCGCCCAAGCAACTTACGGGGCTTGCAGGGCGACGTGGTGATAGATGAAGCGGCTTTTCATGAATCACTGGAAGAGCTTTTAAAAGCTGCTTTAGCGCTAACCATGTGGGGCAATAAGGTTCGTTTAATCAGTACACACAATGGCGTAGACAACGCTTTTAACTCATACATTCAGGATGCGCGGGAGGGCAAGAAAGATTACTCAGTCCATACCATTACCCTAGACAGCGCTATTGCAGAGGGCTTGTACAAAAGGATCTGCTATGTCACTGGGCAAACATGGACGCCTGAGGCTGAGCAAAAGTGGCGTGATGGACTATACAAAAACGCGCCAAATAAAGAATGTGCAGACGAAGAATATGGCTGTGTGCCGAAGAGATCAGGCGGTAACTACCTGAGCCGAATTCTGATCGAAACGGCAATGGTTGCAGACCGCAGCATCCCCATTCACCGCTTTGAGTCACCTGAGAACTGGGAGTCCTGGACAGAAGAAATGCGCATGGCCGAAATGGCCACATGGCTTGAAACCACGGTTAAGCCTGAACTTGAAAAGCTCAGCTGGGCTGACCGCCATGTGCTGGGTGAAGACTTTGCACGCAAAGGCGACTTATCTGTCTTTGTACCTTTGGCTATCAAGCCTGACTTACGCAAACGAGTGCCGTTTGTTGTAGAGCTAAGTAACGTCACTTACAACCAACAGTGGCAAGCACTTTTATACATCATGCAAGGGCTACCGCGATTCTGCTCTGGTGCCTTTGATGCCACCGGTAATGGTGGTTATTTGGCAGAGCAAGCGGCACTTAAATTCGGCAGTGAAGCGATTGACTGCGTGCACTTAACTGCGGGCTGGTATGGCGAATGGATGCCGAAGCTCAAAGCAGAATTCGAAAGCTTTAATCTTGAACTGCCGCGCCACCAGTGTGTGCTGGATGATTTACTCCATATCAAAGTAGAAAACGGCATCCCTCAGATTGATAAAGGCCGACAAAAGGATTTGGCATCAAATACGGGCAAAGGCAAGCGTCACGGCGACTTTGCTGTCGCGTTGGTAATGGCCATTCGAGCCAGTTGGATGGAAGGCGGCGCTATCGACTTTACCCCAGTTACGGCACTTCACCAGGGCGATGAGCCCTCTGCATATTCACACACTTCAGGATGTTGGTAATGCACCAGGATAAAAATGGCACTCTGTACCGAGTGCGCGAAAAAGAACTAGCCACAAAACAAACCGATAACAGCCCGCGCATTATTCAGCTGCGCCGTGAGTTCGCTGAGCATCCAAGCCGTGGCTTAACCCCAGCCACCTTGGCGGCCATTTTAACGGATGCAGAGCAAGGCAATCTGTTAGGCCAGTGTTACCTGGCAGAAGATATTGAAGAGAAAGACGGCCATATTCATGCCGAGTTGTTTAAACGCCGCATGGCGTTGACCAGCATCCCTTTTCAAATCAAACCACCCCGTAACGCTTCGGCCCAGGAGAAAAAAGACGCTGCAAACTATGCCGACATTATTGCTGACATCCCAGATTTTGAAGACGTCATTTTTAATATGTCCGACGCCATTTTAAAGGGGTTTAGTAATACCGAGTTCTGCTGGGAAAGCTATAACAACTTTCGGATCCCGTCAGCCTTTGAGCACCGTCTGGCCACCTGGTTTCAGTTGTCGCTCTGTGACCAGAATAAAATCGTGCTGCGTAATGGCACGGCTGAAGGTGAAGAACTGCAGCCCTTGAATTGGATCCAGCATCGCCACGCCAGCAAAAGCGGTTATGTGGCCCGTACAGGTTTAGTGCGTCAGTTAGCCTGGCCTTTTGTTTTTAAAAACTATTCAGTGCGCGACCTGGCGGAGTTTTTAGAGATTTACGGTATTCCGATTCGTATAGGTAAATACCCCTCTGGTGCCACGCCAGATGAAAAAAACAAGCTGCTGCAGGCGGTATGGAGTGTTGGCCATAACAGTGCTGGCATTATGCCCAAAGGCATGGAAATGGACTTTATCGAAGCGGCCAAAGGTGGCGGTGAGCCCTTTATGACCATGATGAGCTGGTGTGAACGGATCCAGTCGAAAGTTATCCTGGGGCAGACATTAACTGCTCAGGTCGATAGCACCGGCAGCCAGGCACTGGGTAATGTGCATAATGAAGTCCGGTTAGATATTCGTGATCATGACCTGCGTCAAATCGCTAGCACCTTAAACAACCATGTGCTGTGGCCTATGCACATGCTAAACGGCAAGTCCTACAACGGTGATCCGCGCCGTATGCCGCGCCTGGTGTTTGATACTGAAACGCCGGAAGACATTCAGACCTTCTCAGAAGCCTTGCCTAAGCTGGTGGGTGTGGGAATGCAAATTCCACAGAGCTGGGCTCACACCAAATTGATGATCCCACAGCCAGAGAATAACGAGCCTGTATTAGGGGTTCCAGCTGCAGCGCCTATCCAGTCTGTAACGCCTGAACCAAAAGATAAAACCGCGTCTTTGCGTCTTGCGTTAGCCTCGCTCAAAGCGACGAATTCAGTGGAAGAGCCAGACACGGCTGATTTACTGGCAAAGCAGCTGAAAAGCAAAGCCGCCCCAGTGATGGCCAAACTGATGAAGCCGATTGAAGAGCTGGTACAAAACGCATCCAGCCTGGAAGAGCTGATGCAGCAACTGCTGGAATTGGAAGGCAAGCTCAATGACACCGAACTGCAGGAGCTACTGCAATTAGCCTTGGCAGCTGCTGAGCTTGCTGGCCGTTATGATGTTGAGCAAGGTGACTAATGGCCATCGGCAAAGCTCAGTATGGCTCACTGCCATTTAAAGAGGCCATCGCGTTTTTCAGGGCCAAGCTTAATGTGCCTGGTGAACGCTGGACGGATGTATGGAAGGAGCAGCACAACACTGCCTTTACCGTCGCCGGAGCCATGACCACCAGTTTGCTGGGTGATTTACGCAACGCCGTGGATTCAGCCATCGCTGAAGGTAAGAGTTTAAACTGGTTTAAACGCGAGTTTAAAAACATAGTTAAACGCACGGGCTGGGATCATACAGGCGATGCTGCCTGGCGGGCTGGTGTGATTTACGACACTAATATGCGCCAAAGCTACAATGCCGGACGCTACCAGCAACTGCAAAACTTTGAGTTCTGGCGTTACGTGCATGGCGATAGCCGCTACCCACGTCCAGCGCATCAGGCCAATCACAACAAAGTACTGCCCCGCACCAGTCCTTGGTGGGATGTGTGGTTTCCACAAAATGGCTGGGGCTGTAAGTGCCGTGTGGTCGGTGAAACCAAGCAAAGCCTAGCACGAAAAAAACTGCAGGTCTCACCTGAGCCTGTGATTGAAATGCGCGAGTGGACAGACAAGAAAACTGGCGAAGTGCACTGGGTCGCCAAAGGTATTGATCCGGGCTTCGACTACGCACCAGGGAAAATAAGCAGTAGCGAGAGGGCTAAGCTACAAGCTGCAGAGCAACCGCCTTTGGCTGAGCGTTTACCTGAGCGTCTGGTGCCATCGGCCTTTAGTACAGTGCCTGGTGTAAACGTGCATCGACTCAATGAAAAGCTACAGGAGTTAATGGAGACATCAGCAGCACCGGAAGTAACCCAGCTCAGCGCTTTTATCAAAAAGCACGATCTAAAAACGCTGTTTATCAAGCAAGCAGAAATGAACCCTAAAGCGGTTGCGGCCACAAAAATACTGGCTGATGTGCAGAGTTATGTAGGCCCACTTGCTGGTTATCATCCGATGAACCTGATGACAACAACGGGCTACCTCAGCGCCGATGGTTTTACGTCAAGAGTCTTTAACCATGTGGTAATCAAAACAAACGCTGATATGGCATTGAGCAGGACAGTGATAAACGAAATGCGCCGAAGCGTGGACGCCGTGGTCCTTTTAAAGCAAAGTGGTCAACCAGCATTCACGTTGTCAGACTTTATCAAACGCTTTAATACACATGGGCAAGATGCCGCGATTCTGACAAACTGGCTGCATGAAATGGGGCATCAGGTGCACTATAAGGCTGGTTTGCCCCACAGTCGGCTATATGATTGGCTCACCACCTACGGCCAGACCAATCATAAGGAATGGCATGCGGAGTTGTTTGTGATGTGGGTATTAAATCGCAAAGCGTTAGAGTCCTGGAATAAAGACATTGCGCTATACTTCGACAACTTAATGAAACAGGTACTGCAGTAGATGGATATTTTAGAAAAGGTGCAGCAAATGCTGGCCGATGGCACTTATCCCAAGCCTGAGCCAACGCCTTATAGCGACCAGGCATTTGCACTGTTAAAAACCGAGCTGCCTTTTCCGGAAAAGTTAAAACAAATCCGCGAACTGCAGAAGCTGGCGAGCGCTGCAGCTGGTGAAGATGCCAGCCGCTTTGGTTGGGTAGTCGAGTCGATTTATGCTGATGCCACTGAAGAACAAATCAAATTGATGTTCGAGGACGCTGAGTAGTGGCGGGCGCGTTTATCCAGGTAAAGTTAACAGGCCAGGCAGAACTTGTGGCCACGTTAAACCAGATGATGAAAAACAGCTCAGACTTAACACCAGCCCTATCTCAAATTGGTGAATACCTGCAGGCATCGCATCATGCCCGCTTTCAATTAGAAGTCGCCCCAGATGGCACGCCCTGGGAGCCACTGGCCCCTGAAACTATCAAGCGTAAAAAAGGCGAAGACAGGATCCTGCAGGACAAGGGGTATCTGCGTGATCAACTGAGCTACGAAACCACATTGAACCAGCTGCTGTTTGGTTCGAATTTGGAATATGCCGCAACTCACCAATTTGGCCGAGAAGAGGGCGGCATAGTGCAACGCGAGTTCCTTGGCTTAACATCTGGCCCCTGGAATGACGGCGAAGAAATACTGGCTATTCTGCAAGACCATCTACAAACGAGCTAAAGTCCCTGAAACGCATTTTAAGCGATTGAGTGCGTTATACTGCGATGGACGTATTGGGTAATCTGGTTTAAACGCTTTTGAGGTGATTTAAACGGGCATTTAACGAATGAGAAAGGACGCTTCACCATGATTGAGACCTGTATCGGATTTTATTACGCCCTCCTGGAGCTTTTTGATTTTAAGCCTCTATACGATGTTACTTTTGCGTTGTTAAAAGGTTCACTTACTATCCTGTGTGTTTATATCGGTGCGTCGCTTGCTCTCAGAAATATTCAGACCAAGCAGAGAATTGATGATGAGGTTGAGAAAGTGAAAGCAAGTAATCAATTTATCATTTCAATGATACAACTTACTCGCACAATGGAGTTTTGCCTTGACAACTATCATTCAGGTAAATTTTCTGTACCTGAGTTGAGGGGGTTTTTGGCCGGAGCCAGAATGTATAAGGGAGAATCATCAGACTTCGATTGTGCCAGGTTAAGTTTTATAACTGAAAGTAGCTATTCTGAAGAGGAACTAAGTAGTCTTTCTGATCCATTGCTGTACTCATCAATATTAACGCACTCTAACTCATATGTTGGCAGTTGGAATGAGAGAGACAACATTCACAAAGAGTTGTTAAAACAATTTAACCTGATCAAAAAAGAGCCGCTGCGTACAAGTTATAACAATCTTATCATCCAAAAGTATGTTGAGGCATTAGGTCCTCAACCGATTATCACTTTGGCGCAATATACGGAAAACCTTATCGAAAATACCGTTAAGCAGGTACATATAAATAGAAAGCATATATTGGGATTTATAAGGATGGTCGACAGCTTAATAAATCACGAATTGATCAAAGGTAGGGCTCAACTAATTAAAATTGAGGGAGAAGCTGTGGAGCATGAATTCCCGATATATGATGATGAGAGTATCGAACAAGCTGTTTTTGATTGCTGCGCTATCAATTAGCAAAACCCTTTAATCCACAAGTCTAACGTCTATCCCCCAAAATCAGCCCAGTGAGTTTTTAACCCTGGGCTTTTATGTTTTCCACATCTGCTGTTGCCATCGCTGTATTAAGTGCCACCACTACTGGCCAGTTGGGCTTTGCTGTTTTAACGGGCGAGCTGACTGACTCTGACGGGTGGGCGCAATTGCTGCCTGATGGCGAATTCAGTGCCATTGATGGCCGTCCGCATGATGTACCAGATGGCAAATGGAAAATGAACGCTGAAATAGCGGCCAGAGTTATTGCCAAAGCCAAGCTGCGCAAAACTGATTTTGTCATTGATTACGAGCACCAAACCCTAAGCACAGACAAAGGCACCAAAGCCCCTGCCAGCGGCTGGTTCAAAGGTGCGGATATGGAGTATCGCGAAGGAAAAGGTTTGTTTATCCGACCAATCTGGACACCTCCAGCTCAGGCGCATATCGACGCCAAAGAATACCGCTACTTGTCTGCCGTCTTTCCATACGACAAGACCACAGGCGAAGTCCTGCAAATCAATATGGCGGCACTCACCAATTACCCTGGCGCTGACGGTATGGAGGCGCTGGCCTCTTTAGCGGCCCAGCACTACTCAACCACTAACCCAACCAATCAGGGAGTAACCCCTATGTCCGAAGCAATGAAAAAGCTGCTTGGGCTGCTTGGCATTACCGTCACCGATGGCAGTGAACCCACGGCAGAACAAACAGCAGCTGCTACCGCAGCATTGACGGCCTTAATGACCAAAGCCGCCAGTGCCGATGGTCTGCAGCAGGAAGTCGCCGCATTAAAAGCCGATACCGGCAATGTGGATTTAAGCAAGTTTGTGCCTGCTGCGAATTACAACCAGGTGTTAACTGAGCTGGCCGCTTTAAAGGCCAGCAATGAGCAGCTTACTGTCGGCCAGTTAATCGAAAAGGCTGAGCAGGACGGCAAGATGATCCTGGTGAGCGAAAAAGACTATCTGACCAATTTAGGCAACCAAAGCATGGCTGCTTTAAAAGCAGTGTTAGATAGCCGCCCTGTGGTAGCAGCTTTAAAAGGCAAACAAACCACGACGACCACCGCAAGCAACAAAGCCCCAGATGCTGACGACAAGACCGCGCTTGCTGCTCTGACGGCTGATCAGAAAACCATAGCCGACCAAATGGGCGTGTCCCATGAAGACATGGCAAAACAATTAGGAGCAACAGCGTAATGGCGATTGTCAATTCAGCAACCTTAAACGCTCTGCGCGTTGGGTTTAATAAAGCGTTTGAAGAAGGTAAAGCCAAGGCTCAACCGCAGTACAAAGCCGTTGCTACCGTTGTGCCATCCAGCGCAAAAAGTAACACCTATGGCTGGTTAGGTCAGTGGCCGCGCTTTCGTGAATGGGTGGGTGATCGTGTTCTGAATTCGATGAAAGAACACAGTTACGCCATCACCAACAAAGATTTTGAAAGCACAGTGGCTGTGGACCGAAACGACATCGAAGACGACACCATTGGCGTCTATAGCCCCATGTTTAACGAAATGGGGTATGCCTCGGACGTGTTCCCTGACGAGCTGGTATTCCCGCTGTTAAACGCTGGTTTTACCAACCTGTGTTACGACGGTCAGTATTTCTTTGACACCGACCACCCTGTCAATTCCAAAGTCGATGGTACGGGTGCGAACACCTCTGTTTCTAACGCCATCATTGATGCGGGTTACACAGGTCAGCCCTGGTTCTTGTTGGATGTGAGCCGTTCCTTAAAGCCACTGATTTATCAGGACCGCAAAAAGCCGCAGTTTGTGGCGATGGATAACCCGAATGATGAGCGTGTATTCACCAACAAAGAATTCCGCTATGGGGTAGACCTTCGGGCCAATGCAGGTTACGGCTTCTGGCAAATGGCAGTAGGTGTCAAAAAAGCGCTGGGTTATCAAACGCTGTGGGATGCCATCGGCATGATGAAAGGCTTTAAAGCCGATGGTGGCCGTCCATTAGGTCTGGGCAAAGGCAAATTGCTACTGGTGGTGCCTTCGAGCATGGAGCAATTAGCCCTGCAGCTTAAAGAGCGCGAAAACATCAACGACGGCACGGGCGCGACAGTCAGTAATGAGCTTCGCAACAAGTTTGACGTTCTGGTCGCTGACTTCCTGTAACCCTTAACCGCCAGGCAAGTATTTTGCCTGGCGAGGAGAACCCCATGACTCACGTTTTAAAAGTCGTCCTGGTCACAGCGGTGGCGGAAAGTTTTCGTCGCGCTGGATTTGGATTTACCAACAAAGGCACCGCCCTGCTGCGCGAACAGTTCACTGATGAGCAGTACCAGCAAATCGTCAATGAGCCACGTCTGTCCCTACGTGAAATTACTGAGGACCAGATACCTGCAGGCGCTCACATTGCGTACTCGGCTGCATTGGCAGCCACGAAACAGACGCAAGGTGATGGCGAGCAAAGCCAGGGCGTCCAAACCGTAGCCACCTTGGCTGAAGCCTTTGCGCTATTGGATCCGGCGAATACTGAACATTTCACGGGCGGCGGTGTGCCGCAGCTGGAGGCGCTTAGCACGCTGTTAGGCCGTCGTGTCACGGCTGCAGAGCGTGATCCTGCGTTCGCTGAGTTCAAAGCTCAGGCGGCTCAATAAACGGAGCGCCCAGGAATGAGCTATTGCGACCTGACACAACTTAAAACGCGCTTTGGTGCTGATGAAATCAATCAACTGATTGACCCTGACGGCAGCGGCGCGAATGAGTCGATTGCCCTGGCAGAGCTGGACTCCGCCAGTGCCTTGATAGACAGCTATCTGGCAGGTCGCTACCCGTTACCTCTGGCTGTGGTGCCTGTGGTCTTAAACGGCGTGTGCGCCGACTTAACCCGCTACAACCTCTATCGCAATGCGGTGCCGGAGCTGGTGAAAGACAAATACCAGGCCGCGCTCAAGTACTTGCGGGATGTGGCGGACGGTAAAGCCACGCTTGGACTCAGCAGTGAACAGAAAGCCCCTGAAACAGAGGCGGCTATCGAAATCAAAAGCGGTGGCAACGTGTGGCATCGTGATGCCAGCAAAGGCTTTATCTGATGCTGTTGCCTATCGAGCGGTTGTTAAAAGCCTATCAGGAAGACGGTAAAGCCGCCTTTCCCGTCGTTGGCAGTGCATTCAGTGTCGCTCTGGCTATGAAAGACGGTTTGAGTAAACCGCGCCAGGCATACGTCGTGCCTTTGCCTTCGAGCTTTGCACCTGGCACCAAAGACTTGGGGCCGCTACTGCAAACAGGTCAGTTTGAGTTTGGTGTGGTGGTCGGGGCAAAGCTTATCGACGACCCCAGAGGCGAAAAAGGCAACCAGGTGATGGACGCGCTGAGTAAGTCGATGATTGCCGCGCTGATGGGACAGCAGCCCTCAGAGTACGCCGAGCGCATAGAACTCAGCCGCATTGACCCGATAGGCATTAAGGAGAACGGGATCTGGATTTTATACCGCTTTAAAACAATGGTACGCGTGCACCAGGGAGCGTAAGCAATGAATACCAAAAAACATACCGGTGGCAGCAGCTTTGTGATTGATGGCAAAGACGTCACCAAAGATGAATACCAGGCTGCGAAAGCAAAAGCCAAAGCGGCAAAGCCTGCGGCCAAAGCAGCAGTCCAAGACAAAGGGAGTAATGGCTAATGTCATTATCAGATAAAGAAGAGTTTATTTTATTCCAGCTCAATCCTGGTGTGTATGGCTCAGCGCAGGCGTTAACTGCGGTGCACGCTATCCCTGCAGCTGACTTGAATTACTCGCCTGAACTGCAGACAGAGCAAACCAACGAATCCAAAGGCTTTGATGGTGCATCTGCCTCAAAAATTGTCGGCGGTTATCAGCAAATTACGTTCAAATGCTATTTGCGTGGCTCTGCAGATGGTGAGCCGGATACGCCGCCTGTGTATGGTCCGCTTCTTCGAGCTGCTGGCCATCGCGAAGACATCAGCGTCACCGAAGTGACCTACAGCCCTGTCAGTGAATCGCTGGAGCACGGCACCCTTTGGTACTACGTCGGTGGTGTAAACGGCGTACTGCACAAGCTGACGGGGGTGCGGATGTCCTGCAAGTTTGTGGCGAAGGTAGGCGCATTGGCCTATTGGGAATTTACCGCGATGGGCCTGGATAACGATCCGGTTCCTGCAGGTGCTTACCCTAATGTGGATTGGTCAGGCTTAACCGTCCCTCTGCACACGGCCGCAAATAATGTGCAGACCATGACGTTGTTCGGTGCACCTGTCGGTATGTCCACAATGACTGTCACGCCAGGCTTTACTGTTGGCCATATGCATGTGACCAATCAGGAAGAAATCGTCAAAACCGATGTGGTCGGTAGTGTGGACATTTCCATTGTTGAGCCGGATCCAACGACCATCAACTACTGGAGCAAAGCCAAAAAAGGGGATCAAGGACCTCTGGTATTCCAGCAAGGAAAAACTGCTTCTGTCGGCGAGATTTTCCTGGTCGATATTCCCAATCTGCAGCTGGCCACAGCGCCAAGCCGTCAAAAGCGGGATGGCCGTTTGTACCTTGATTTAAAGCTGACCATTGTGCCGTTGACCAAAAACAGCGGCCATACCTTCGTCACCAAATAGCACCGTTCACCAGGATAACCGGACAAGGACGTCCCCCCTTTACACCTATTTTAAAACCCGTTTAAACAGAGGTAACTATGAGCATCCAAATTAAAATATCTGCATTAAAAGACCGCCGCTTTAAAGCTCCAGTCACTGCCTTTTTCGCAAGTGATGAACTCAATGCCGATGGCACATTAAAAACGGACACATTGACCTTTGTCGGTGAGTTTCGTGCGCTTCCCGATGAAGAGATCCGCGCCCACTTAGAAAAGATTGAGAACCTGCGCAAAGATCCGAACACGACCCATGCACAAATCATTGATGAGGTTCGTCAGAACCTTAAACAGTGCCTGGTGGGTATCGCCAAGCATGTCTCTTATGACTACCCGTTTTTAGGTGATGACGGTCAGCCGATAGCCAGTTCCCCAGCGCTGATTGATGACCTGCTGAGCGTCAAAGAAATCCGCGATGCGGTGGAAGAGTCCTACAAAAACGCCCGTAACAGCGATGTATTAGCAAAAAACTCGAAGCCGTAGCCAGCTGGTGGGCTGGAGGTGCAGAGAGCAAAAGCGATGCGGTCAAAGAGCGCATGCAGAAGTTGGGCGCACCTCAAGCCCTGATTGACCAGATAGTGACAAAAGAAAGCGGACTACCGGAGGTCCAGCCCGCGAATCAAATCACAGTCCAGGTCTTTTTTGCGTGTGCTACGCAGTGGGTGTACGCCGGAATGGCCGGAGTCAGGACGGGCCTGAATTATCAGGCGGTCGATGTCCGGGCCTCAAAAATGCCGGAGTATCGCCTGTTGAATTCTGAAGAACAAAATCTGGTGTGGGAAGGACTGCAGCGGATGGAAGCCACTGCACTGAACGTATGGCGGTCTGAGGATTAGCGTTTAAAAAACCAGACCAGAAACGCCGCCATACACAACCCAACCACCACAGCCGCAGCAATTAATAAATTCATTTTCAGTACCTTACAACGGGATTTTCCGCAGTATGAATGACTTAACATTAGCGATCAAGTTAACGACGGAAGGCGGCCAGGTGGTCGTCAAAGACTTATCGACTATTGTCCAGAGCAGCAACAAGGCAGCGGATAGCCTGGACCGCATTCAATCGGCTGGGCAGTCCGCAGGTAAAGGCTTAGACAATGCATCGGATAGCAGCGATGTATTGTCTAAGCATTTAAAAGAGCAAAATCAGCATCTGCAGCGGGTGGTGAACGACTTAGCGCGCTCTGCAGGTGCAAGTAACGCCGCTGGTCGTGGTTTTGATCAGGCAGCGACTGGCAGCAAATCGCTGTCCCAGTCCCTCAAGCAAAACGATGTTGATTTAAACCATGTGCGCGGCCAAATGTTGACGTTGGTCGGTGTCAGTGCGGCCCTTTATGCGGGCTTTGCAGCCTTTGAACAGGTGCGTGGTTTAGCTCAGCAAGCTGATGATTTTAACGTGCTGCAGCAGCGCATTAAAACGGCCACCAAAGAGACTGGCGACTATAACCAGGTCAGCGCCCGCATGTATGCCATTGCACAGGAGAATGGCGCAGCCCTTGCGCCAACTGTCGAGCTATTCCAGCGCTTAAGTTCCAGTCGCAAGGACTTAAAAGCCACCAACGAGCAGATGCTGGATTTTACCGACACCGTTCAAAAGCTCGGTGTCATTGGTGGCTCCAGCAACCAGGCGATGGAAAACGGCCTATTGCAGCTGAGCCAGGGCTTATCGGGTGGCATTTTACGTGCGGAAGAATTCAACTCCATTCTGGAAAACATCCCTGAACTTGCGGTCCGCATTGGTAAAGGGATGGACGATATTGGCAAATCAGACAACGAGCTGGGCCTTGGCGATCTGCGCAAATTAGTGCTCGAAGGAAAGCTGCTGTCTGATGATGTGCTCAAATCCATCCTGGCTCAGTTGCCTGAAATATCTAAAGAGTTTGCAGCCATGCCTGTGAGCATGGGCCGCGCCAGTGTGATGGTCGACAATGCAATCTCAGCAGCCCTGGCAAGACTGGATGAAGCCTCTGGCGTCACCTCTGTGTGGGCGAACACTCTGGTGAGCATCAGTGAAACATTGGATGGTATGGATGCATCCGAGTTAAACAACTCGATTGCGGCATTGCTTGCTATCGCGGGCGGCGGTGCGGCGTTGGTGATCCTGAGTAAATATGGCATTGGTTTAGCCAGTGTGGGCGCAGGCTATCAGGCGCTGACGGGCTGGCTGAACAGCTATCGCACTGTTCAGGTGGCTACGACGGCAACAGTCTATAACGCAGCCACCATGACTAATCTGACCGTCGCAGCCAACATGAATGCGGCGAGGTCTTTTAGTGTTCTGACCGCAAGCGCAGGCGCGGCCAGAGGCGCACTCGCCTTAATTGGCGGTCCGGTAGGTTTAGCTGCTCTGGCCGCCTGGGGAATTTATGAATTTGCCAGCAGCTCCAGTGAAGCCGAGCAAAAAGCACAGCTGATGGCAAAAGCCCTGGGCGATGCTGCAGGTGGCTTTAAAGACGTCGGCAAAGAGTCTGCCTCTGCGAAAATTGCAGAGAACCTGGCGCAGCTCAGCGATGTAAACGCTGATTTGGCAGCACTAGAGCGGCAACTGGCCAACGCGAAAAAACAAATGGACGCCATAGGCACACCACGCTCTGAAACCCAGTGGCGTCACTACGACGTTGCTGTGCAAAAAATCGTGAATTTAGAGGCGAAGATCAAGTCCGCCAAGATGCAGCAGGACGCATTGGTCACAGCCAACAAGCAGCTGGATACGGTGGTCAACCCAGCACAGTCTGGCATCAACGACGACAAAGCCAAAGCCGATGCCTTAAACGAATCGTTATTAAAACTCTACAACACTCAGATGCTGAACGCTCAGGCCATTGATGCCCAGGGCAGAGCCTTAAACGGTGTTGATTTAGAGCTGTTTAAAGCCACGTTTAAAGAGGCAACCAAACTACCCGTCGATGCAGAAGCTTCTATCCGCGCCTGGATGAAAGCAGCGGACGCTGCTGCTCAGCTGTCCACAAACGACAAGTACTTAGCGGGCCTGACCGAAGAAGTCCGCCTGCAGCAGATCCGAGTGCAGTTAGGTGAACAAGAGTATGAGCTGGCCAAAGCGGTCTCTAGCCAGAAAATCACGGATCCAAAACAGCTGGCGTCCCTGCAATCCTTGGTAGTGCTGCAGCGCGAACTCAACCAGGTAAAGAGTGAAGACGATGCCCTCAATGCATTAAAGAATGAAAACGAACTGCTGCAAATTCGCCTGGAACACGGTGAATCTGAGTATCAGCTGCAAAAGATGATCCGAGCGCTCAAGGTCACAGATCCGGCTGTCATCACTCAGCTTGATCTAGAGATAGACCGTCAGCGACAACTGAACGAGCAGCTTGATGTACGCAAGTATTTAACAGACGGCACCTATGACGACGTACTGGACGGCCTGACTCAAATCGGCGATGCGGGCGGTGCTGCAGGCAATGCTCTGGTGGACGCCTTTGGCTCTGTCGCTGACCAGTTTGCCAACATGGCAGAGCAGCAGGACGAATTTACTAAGAAGTTTCTCACCCTGTCTGAAGCACGCAAGAAAGCGGAAAAGGAAACGGATCCGGCCCGTCGCACCAAAGCCCTGGAGAAAGCTGATGCCGTAGAACGCTCCTTGATGGAGGACCAGCTGCGTATGCAGATTGGTGGTTATGCCACCTTAACAGGCGCTGCCAGCAAGATGTTTAGCGAAAACAGCAAAGGCCGTCAGGTACTGCACCGGATGGAAACGACCTTTGCCGCCATCGAAACCGCATTAGCCCTTAAAAAAGCAGCAGCCAATGCCATCGCCGCAATTACGAATCAGGGAAGTGGTGATCCCTACACCGCTTTTGGCCGCATTGCCGCCATGATGGCCGTGATGGCTGGATTAGGATTTGCATTCAGTGGCGGCTCTTCAGCAAGTGGTACAAGTTCTACAAGTCGCCAGGAATCACAGGGCACTGGCACCGTGCTGGGTGATAGCTCAGCGAAATCTGAATCGATTGCCAACAGTGTAGAGCGCATCGAATCGTTGGAGCTGGACCAGTATGCAGAGCTTCGAAGTATCAACACGGCCATTCGTGAATTGTCTGCAGGGATTAAAAATCTGGCCGTCAATCTGGTGGCCAACTATGGCCGCTTTGATGAAGCCAATTACGAGGGCGAACTTGGCAAAGATTACAACCTGCAACTGGGAGATAAAGCGGCAGCGCTTGTGCTTGGCGGTGTCATAGGTGCTGCTGTGGATAACATGCTGGGCGGGCTGCTATCCGGCATTACCAACAAAGTACTGGGTGGCCTTTTTGGCTCGACTAAAAAAGAGCTGGTCGATAGCGGCATTAGTTTTGCGGCACAGGAGCTGGGCGACATTTTAAGTACCGGCCTTGTCAATGCAACGCTGTACGACACCATCAAAGTCACCAAGAAAAAAGCCTTCGGGTTGAGTAAAAAGACCTACGAGGAAACCTCTTACAAATCGCTGGATGATGACATCAAAGCCGAATTTGGCCGTATTTTTAGCTTCATCGGCACCAGTGTCACGGACTCTGTAAAGCTCTTGGGATTAGAGACCACCAAGTCGTTAGAGAACTTTGTGATCCAGCTGCCGAATGTGTCATTTAAAGATTTGAGCGGCGATGAAATCGAAGAAGAGCTGCAGGCCATTTTTTCCCAGCAAGGCGACTTGATGGTGAAATACCTGGTGCCAGGTATTGCTGAGTTTCAGCACATGGGTGAAGGCTTGTATGACACGCTTATCCGTGTGGCGCAGGAACAGTCCGTATTCAACGGCGCAATGGATAGTCTGGGCCTTGCTCTGAGCCGCTTTAACGGCATGACCAAAGCGCTGGAAATCGATGTCGCCCAGACGCTTATCGAGTTGATGGGCGGTATTGAAGAGTTCAGCACGGCAACCAGTGACTATTTCACCGAGTTCTACAGCGAACAGGAGCAAATGGCGTTTCTGACCAAGCAGGTCCAGCAGCAATTTGCCAGCCTTGGTGTCGCACTTCCTGCCAACCGCGATGCGTTCAAGCAGTTTGTCAGTGGTCTGGATTTAACCACCGAGTCTGGCCAGCAGATGTTTGCGGCCATGATGAAACTCAATGAAGCGATGGATCAGTTTTATGACAAGGCGGAGCAGCAGGCAAAAGAGCTGGAGTCATGGACGCAATCGATAAGTGATGAGCTGGCAAGGCTTGATATGAGTCCATTTCAGCGCAGCCTGGTAGAGTTAAAATCCTGGTATGACGCACAAATCGCAGAGGCGGCAGAATTCGGTGCAGACACCACCTTACTGGAACGACTCTATGCCCGTAAACGGGCTGACCTGATTGCCGCAGAGCTGGAGTCTATTAACGAAGACACCGCACAGCGCCTGCAGACGCTGACCAGCGAACATGACCGTGCCGTCAGTGAGCTGCAGTCTACCTATAAGAATTTAACCGACAGTATTGCCACCACCAGCAAGAGCATTAGCGCGTCCGTGCTCGGTATTCGCCGACAAATGGCGGGCTGGGATGAAGTGGGCTACCAGAAGAATCTGGTGGGTGGTTTGCGCTCCGAGCTCGGTAAAGGCTCAGTGCTCGACCAAATCAACACCATTGGCCAATTGCAGCAAGCGATCGTGGACCGCTACACGGCAGAGATGGCTGCACACCAAACGCTCAGTGCTGCAGCAAAAGAGCGTTACGATGCAGATTTAGCGTCATACAACGCCTTAAAAGATGCGGCAAAACAGCTGTCGAGCGCTGCAGATGCACTGCTATTGTCCGAGTTAAGTCCGGCGAAAATGGGCGAGCAGTTTACTGAAGCGCAAAAGCAGTTTAACGACTTACTGAGCAAGGCCAGAGGCGGTGACGCTGATGCGGCCAAGCAACTCGAATCCGTAGGCTCGACCTATCTGGGATTGGCTCAGGACTATCTGGCCAGTGGCAGCAGTGAGTATGCCGCAATTTTTGCACAGGTTCAGGCGGCGTATCGCTCGTTTGGCAGTTCCATTGGGGCTGCACCCACTGTGCCAGGCGAAGTGCTGGCGTATCAGAAACTGGATGCAGAGCTACAAGCGGCGGCTATTAGCGAGCTGGAGCAGCTGCAGTTGCTGCTGTCGGACTTGGATGCAAAAGTCCGCGCTGAGCAGGCGCAGGAGATGGATAAACTGACAGCCAGCTTTGAAAGCGCGAAAAAGGATCTGCTGGCCTCTGCAGAGAAACAAATCAGCGCCATCCATGCCCTCAATGGCGGCATGCAGTCGATTGCAGATGCAATAGCGGCCATGCCTGCGCCAGTGGTTGTGGTGACACCACCGCCCGTGGTTATTCCGCCCGTTGTAGTCCAGCCAGCCCCTGTATCCCCCATTAGCGGCACTGAGCCCGTTTACGTAGGTGAACCTGTGACCAATCCGATCCTGGAGCGCACCAACGAATTGCTGCAACAGCAGCTGCAACAATCCTCTGCGGCAACGGCCAAAGCGGAGCAGCAGAACCGCATACTGCAAAGCGAGCTGCAGCGCACCCAACAGCTGATGTATGAAACCATGAGGCGTGCCTGATGACCTTTTCAGAGTGGATTAAAACGCCAGGTCTGGACCGCTGCTATGTTGTCGAGTTTCAGGTGCGCCAAAGCGGTGTGCTTCGGACTATTCGCCGTTCAACGCATCCTTATCGTTCAGCGCCTGACGATGTTCCGGCGCTGACCCCGTATCCTGATACGATTTTGTCTGTAGGCAGCTGGGGCCGTGAACTGACAGAACTTTTTACGGGTTTTAGCACCACGGCGCAAAGTAGCATTGAGTTCTTTATGGATGACGAGCTGGAGTCATTCATCGAATTCGCGACGGTCGGCGGATTGCCTGTGGTGATCCGGTGTGGCGATGCCCGCTGGCCGCTCACTCAGTTTGGCGTTGTGATAAGTGCGGTTGCTGAAGCGTTGACTGCAACCAGTTACGACACGGCCCAGTTGACCTTGCGAGACCCTTCTGCGTTATTGCGCCAGAAGCTGCAAAGCACGCTGATAACTGTAGGCCCGAATGCTGGCCAGCCCGTGCCGATTTGCCTGGGCCGCTGCTTTAATGTATCGCCTGTACTTATAGATGACGCGACCAAAACCTATCAGGTCCACGATGGCGCTATTCATGCTATTACGGCAGTACGTGAAAATGGTGTGTCCATCCCGTTCACCGCGAACCTGGCATCCGGCACCTTTACACTGACCAACAACGCCAAAGGCCGTGTGACGGCGGATGTGGACGGAGCCAAGCCAGCGGGCCTCTGGCTTCACACGGCGGCCCATATGATTAGCTACCTGACCGCACGGTTTAGCCTGGCAGAACCTGCTCAGTTATCCAGCTTGCCTACCTATATGCTTGGCTACTACATCAGCGATGAAACCACGTTATCAGATGCCCTGGACGAAATTAGTGTCAGTGTCGGCGCAGCCTGGTTTTACAGTCGCACTGGCCAGCTTCAGTGGCATTGGTTTAACGGTGTCGGCGAACCCACGCAAGGAGTGAGTGCAGACACCATTGAGGACGATACCTTGTGGCCACGTCGCCGTATTGTGCCAGCCAAAGCCGTGACGCTTGGGTATCGCAGGAACTGGACGCCACAAGCCGATGGTCTGGCAGGTTCGGTCCGTGAAACCACACCCGCCTTGGCCACAGCCTATGAAAAAGAAGAAAGCAGCATCACCCTGGAGAACCCGACTGTTGTTGTGGACCACCCTGATGCAACGACCCTTACAGACAGCACCTTAATTGTGCTGCAGTCCGATGCAGCAACTGAGGCCGCACGCCGCGCCGCATGGGTCGCAGTTCCTCGCCATGTCTACGAGCTATCGGCATTTACTGCCCCTTTTAACCTGGACTTAGGACAGACCGTGACCATTGAGTACCCGCGCTATTTCACCGCTGGCCAACGTGCGGTGATCACCCGCATTACCGATGATTTGTTGTATGACACAGCCACGCTGGAGGTGATCCGGTGAGTAATGTTCGCATGTTACTTGAAAACAAATGGGATGAGGCTGAGCTTAAAATCGTCACTGGCACGGCCATCCCAACACTGCCTTTAACGCATAGTCAGCTCTATGGCCGCAGCCTGACGACGGGGATTTTACCCGATGAAACGGGCGTCACGGCGATTGAATTTAACTTGCCGGAGCTGACGCTTTTAAGTGGTTTTGTGCTGTACCGTCATTGGTTAAGCAATAGCGCAAAGTGGCGGCTGGAGCTTTTTGACGGGCTCAATTGCAGCGGCATACTGCTTTTTGATTCTCATCTTATCGATGCGGTGCCGACGAAAACCCTGGGCGAACTGGATTGGTTGGTTGACCCACTGGTCGCCAGTGCCTTTGATGCATGGCCCTTTAAATTTAGTCAGCTGTGGTTTAGCGACACCTTTGCATTCTCAGGTCGGCTTACACTTTTGGACCACGAAGCCCGCGATGGACTGCACGAATTTGACCGCATCTACATGGGCGTGACGTTCCAGCCTTCAGTCAATTTTAGCTGGAATAGTGAGTTTGCCTGGCAGACCACGGCCAAACAAAAAGAGACAGCTGCAGGCTCAGTCTTTGCGGCGGATAAACCGAAAACCCGCCAGCTGGCCTTTAGCCTGAACTACATCCTCGAATCAGAGCGTCCACACCTGTCCGAGTCCTTTCAATACGTTGGACTATCCAAAGACTGGTTTATCAGCCTCTATCCAGAGGTGGGCGGCATCAAAGAAATTGAACACGCAATGGCGGCAAAGTTTACGACTCTGCCCGCCCTTATTCATTCAGCAAACAACAACTACACGACCAAATATGTTGTGAGGGAGGCATAAATGGAGCGCCTAGCAGCACCCAACGTCACATTTTCCACGCTAGACCGAGGCGGTAGCTACCTGGTGAAGCTGCAGCAACTGGCCACAGCAATTGATACGTCCATTGCTGCGTTTAATCAGCAGGTCGATGCAGCAGCAACCGCTGAAGGTATCAAAGCACAAGTACAAGAACTGGTTGCCCTGGCACAGCAAGCGGTCACCGATGCAAAGGCCATATCCGATTCAGGATTGCCAAATCAGACAGGCAAAGCCGGAGCGGTGTTTGTCACCAACGGGGCCGCGAGTGCCTGGAAGAAAACAGATGGAACCGAAGGGGCTGTCGTTGCCATTGCTGCAGTGGCAGGACTGGAAGACAGGCTCACGGAATTTGAAATTTATGCATTAGGTGGCGCGCTATGAACGCAAATTTAAAAACGACCATTCAAACCCTGCTTGATGCAACAGATGGCGCAACACCAGCGCATACACTGCAAAAATTAAAGGTACTGGCTGCGGGTTTGCTGCTGGATGAAACTGAACTGGATGCAGCGGTCAACACGCTAGCCGATGAGGTCACCACAGACACGCCCTTATCAGAGCTGTTTGCATTGGCTCAAGCATCGAAAGGTTTATCCGCCGGAGCATTCCCTGTTCAGAGCACCCATTGGTTCTCAGAATACGCCCCAGATGAGATTTACTCGAATGGTCGCTGGTTGCGCTCTGGCGTTGTGGATTTAGCGCCAAAGGATCCCACAAAATGGGCTGGCAGTGAATGCACACTCTGGGAAACCTATCCAGATGCAAACTTACCGATCAATTCACCCACTGCATTTGTGCGCGTAAAAACATTTTCAAAATCGGGCTCGACGATAGTGTGTGCCGGAGACACCAATCTGCAGTGTCTTGTGAGTACTAACAATGGTATTTCGTTTAGTCCCCTGACAAATATAGGGACGTCGCATTTATCGGTTTATGGCACTGCTTATGCGGGTGGCCAGTTTGTAATGTGGGGCGAGGACACTCTATCTGGCTCCAGACACAACATTCGGGTATCCGCAACTGGAGCCGCAGGGAGCTGGGTACAAATCCCAATGCTCACTCCCAATGCGGTGAATACGATATTTGACATGGTGTTTATGGGCGATAAATGGTGGGCCATCGGGGGATCATCAACTGGTGAAGGTATGGTGATCCAAAGCACCAATGCCAGCTGGGGCGGGTATGTGGGTCCGGCAGGTTCGGGAAGCAATTCTCTTCGCTTTCGGAATATCGTGAAAGTCACTGACACCTTAGCCGTTATTGCGGGTATAGAGCTTAGCTCTGGTAGCAACATTTTAAAACTTTGGACCATAGATGCTGCGGGCGCTCTGACGCTTCGGTATACGGATACTGAAGCTCAATCAGGGAATGTGTACAGCAGAGTGATGCATGTCGATGGCGCGACTATCTACATCGCTCAGATCGTCAGTGGCGGCAATGTGCTGAGCGTCTACAAATCAACGGATTCAGGCAGTACCTGGACAAAAAATAGTTATGCACTGTTGGCCGGAAATGCCACTGCGTTTCATGGTGTGTGGGGCCATAGTAAGGTCGGTTCTAAACACATACTGCTGCTGTCCCAGCAAAACGGTAGTCATGGCACTGTCTTTTACGAAACCACAGACTTTACAAGTTTCAGGCTCTTGGCAGACATTTCTGACGGAGCATCTGCACCAACACCGAATGCAGCATTCGCTCAGGGCGGCGTCGCTATTGCTGATAACAAATACCTGTTCGCAAAGTCAGGCTCTAGCGGAATGGGTAAATCAATCACGCTACTCAATAGCATCTATGCAGGTATCCCCGTTGAGCAGACTGAGGGCCACACCACTAAATACATGAGGGTCGAATAATGAGTAAGCAATTGTATAGACCAAACAGAACAACTCAGGTCGCGCAGCCAAAAGTCTATGTCGGGCTGATGAACGTTCAGGTCAATGGCTCTGCAGCATCTCGTTTTGTTGGCAAACGTGCAGTTCCCGCAGTCTTTCGTGTGGAGTGTTCACTTCCAATCACCGACAGTTTTGCGGTCCCGCTGGCTGGCCTATTTGGAGCCCAGGGCAAAACCTTTATGTTTGATTTTGTGGATGGCGTAGCAGAGCGTGAAGTCGTTTTTGATGTAAGCGGTGAATGGGTGGTGACTGAAGAGCAAATCAATGCTCATTTGCCAGCTGAGCAGCGCTTTTCATTTGCTGGACTGAATATCAGCATTGGTGAGTAGTAGTGACGGTGAAACTGAATGTCATCTGATATTTTTCATGAGCTGGCTTGAGCAAATCTGACGGTCAGCTAAGAGCTATTTGCGGACGATGGCTCTGAATGCTATCTAATCGAAGCTTTTCACTGAAAGCAGATGTTCCTGAAAATCTCATCACGAGATTGGTGTTAATTTCGGATAAAGGATAATCGAATTCTTAATAAAAAGCTGATTAAATATGTTGAAGTAGTTTGAACAATAGTTTAGGTTCAAATAAAATTTTTAAGCTAAATGTGTAACGCTTAAACCTCATGTTTTTAATGATATTTTTGGTGGTTCCCTATGATTGATTCTGAAATTTTTACAGAGCAGGCTGAATATCTATCGGGGGCACTTTTTAGAAAGTGGTCAATAAGCCACCAGAACGAGTCAGAAATTATTAGAAAACTAACTCAGGCTGGTGCGAAGTTAATTACCGGTCCAAGAGGTTGTGGAAAAACAACCTTAATGCTGAAAGCATATAACCGTCTGCTCAAAGGGAGTGGTTCCACAGGTTTTCCTGTATATGTGAATTTTAAGTCATCTTTAAAGCTGGAACCACTTTATAAGAATAATACCAATGCTGCTTATTGGTTTAATCAGTGGATTTTGATGAAAATCCTATTGGGTATATATGAAACCCTCGATGAACTATCAAATAACAGAGTTTTATTTAGACTAAATGTTTTTTTGATTAGGAAGAATATTGAACTACTTGAACTAGGAAGGATCGATTTATTAAGAAGTGAAGAAGAAAGGGTAACAGTAACAGATATTCATGATTTTACGGATAAATGCTGTGAAGCATTAGAAAAAACTAGATGTATTCTTCTACTTGACGATGCCGGACATGCGTTTTCTTCGGATCAACAAAAAGATTTTTTTGAATTTTTTAGGCAAGTAAAGTCCAGAAGCATATCTCCCAAGGCGGCCGTTTATCCAGGTGTAATTAACTATTCATCATCCTTTCATATTGGACATGATGCTGAGGAAATTGATGTTTGGGTTAAACCTGGGAGTGAGGGTTATCTAGAATTCATGCATTCACTTTTGGAATCTAGATTTGAAAAAGATGTGTTTAGCAGGTTGATGAGTGAAAAAAACTTGTTAAATTTATTGTGTTTTGCTGCATACGGAATCCCTAGATCATTATTAAACATGATTTCATCATTTTACGACGAAGAGGATGATAAACCTTTAAAACTAGATAATAAAAAGGTCCTTAAAGCAATTAAGAATAATTTTAATGAGACTTATGCGGTTTACGAATCTTTAAAAATAAAACTGCCCATGTATAGAAATTTCGTTGATGCAGGCTCAAGCTTTTACGAAGGTTCACTTAAAATAATAAAAGAATTTAATAAAGGAGGCGACATAAAAAAGCAGAGTTCAATTATTGCAGTCAAAAGACCTATATCCTCCGAACTGACAAAAGTCGTTGGATTTTTTCAGTATGCGGGACTTTTGTCGAGAAATGGCATTAGCAACAGAGGAGAAAAAGGAGTTTATGAGCTATTTGAATTGCACTATTCGGCATTGATTGAACGAAATGTTTTTTTCAGTAGTCGAGCTATAAATTCTGAAAATTATTGTTATGCTTTTTTGAATCGCCCTAATCATCATTATCCAAGACACACTGAATCATCATTACTTTCAAACAAGAGTGTCGATGAGGTTTTTTCGTTAGCTCTTCCTCCATGTGATGTGTGTAAAACGCCTAGAATTTCAAATGATGCTAAATTCTGCATGAATTGTGGCGCGAAGCTTAAGGATGCTTCAGTGTTTGAAGACATTGTAAGTCAAGACATACTTTGCTTGCCAATTACATCAAAGAGAGCGCTTTCCATAAAAAGTAACTCTAATATAAAGACTGTAAAAGATATTTTAATGGATCACGACAATAAAGAATTGAGAAGCGTGAGCATGATCGGGCCTATTTGGGCGAGAAAAATTAGAAGTTATGCGGAAGAATTTATAGCATGATTCAAAGCTGGCGCAATAGCATCACCCAACCAGTTGGGGTAGAGCGTATAAACGATCTTAACAGTTACGTTTCGTATACTGCAGTTAATTCGCAATCTCCGATTGATACTTTTTACTCAGAAATACAGAGTATTTTACATCTGTTTCCTACGGGCTCTTGGCACGCTGGTAGCTGGGCTGGTCCACTTGCCATGATTGCTGTAGTTTCAAGTGTTGAAAATTACTATCGCCAGATATTCAGTCTAATCTTGCAAGTATGTAGCTACTCGCAAAAAACTTCTTCTCTAAACACCATCAATCTTGGTTCTGTGATCTGGCACCCTAATAAAGAGATTGAACGGGGGGCATTCGAGCATATTTCGTTAGCGTCAGCAGAAAATATAATAAACACCGGTAAAAAGTTTATTGGTATAGATTTTAAAGCTTTGGGCTTATCTCCAGTTCTGGATGAGTTTGATAAGATTTGTGAATTGAGACATGGCGTTGTGCACTCCGGTAAAACTCTAGCAGGTAAAAATGGAATTAAGCTTCAGCTACCAGGCAGTAAAGACCTCACCAAAATAAAAATTGAGTTTGCACAGTTCCAAGAATTGTTGGCAGTTTGCAATGCCTTGGTTGTGGCCTCAAACAACCTCATGTTTGAAGAGCTTATTGAGAGATGGGCTATTAAATGGAGAGAAACACCGTCTTGGATTCCGAGTCTGGCAGATAAAAAATTCAAAATCGTTTGGAGTATGTTCTATTCGCAAAGAGATGCAAGCAACGGAACTATTCCTGTGAAGATGAGTTGGATTAAATGTCGCAATCAAGTCAATACAGAATTCAATTTATAAAATTTTTGAATTTTTTTAAATCTGCCAGATACTAGAATCTAGTAATGCAGGCACACTGAGGTTGTGTTGTCTGACTAAGGTGCGTGGTGTTTTTTTAAATTAGAATGTCACCACATAAGGTAAATCAGAGATTCGTTTTTTCGACGGAGCCTGCGCTGAACTGCTGCCATTCGCTCAAAACTAACAACCAGGTTGGATTGGAACTGCTCGGTTAAATATCGTTTAAATGACATTTAAAGATGTTTGGCCGTTTCACCTAAAGTGATAAATTTCTCAAACTAGGTGAAACGTTTTTATCAAACTAGGTGACGCGCTACAACTAGGTGAAACGTTTTTATCAAACTAGGTGACGCGCTACATAAAGCAAAAGGCCACCTTGCGGTGGCCTTTTGCTTTATTGGTGGAGCCGGGGGGATTTGAACCCCCGTCCGAAAAACCTAGATCGTCGGTACTACATGCTTATCCAGTTATTTAGTTAACCCTATGAGCGCCAGCTGGCAGGCTATCGTCGGGCGAGTCTGATTGGTTTTAGCATCTTGGCTCCAGACAAAGCCGCCATGCGATCCTATTAGGGGTGATCTTCCAGAGTCTCAGCTTATAGGCATGCGTGAGGGGAAGAGCGCTCTACTGCTTATTAGGCAGCGAGTGCGTAAGTTTCGTCGTTTGCGACTACTAGTTTGCGGCTTTTTTACGAGGCCTACCGCACCTCGGCATGCACCTAAGAGTTCGTGAATCCCGTCGAATCCAGTATCGGCCCCGAATTCTTTAGTACTTCTGAACACTTCAGTGTTGAGCGCATTCTACGCTCTGCAGTTCAAGGCAGCAAGGTGAGAACTGGTGTTTTCTTGCTGCGTTTGACTGTTATTACTCTATATGGTGACGAATTGAACAATATCAAGCTGCAGTGGGTAACAACCCGGCTGCAATTATCTTTTGCTGTGCTTCATCATCCGTTCTTTTTCACGCGACCAGTCTCTGTCTTTGATGTCGTCACGCTTATCAAAGTGCTTCTTACCTTTGGCCAGATGGAACTCCAGCTTCACCCAACAGGCTTTCCAGTACATGGAAGTGGCTATTAAGGTGTAACCGTCTTGTTCTTTTTTACCGACCAGTTTGTTCAGTTCACGTTTGTTCAGCAACAGCTTGCGCGAGCGCTCTGGATCGCAGACCACGTGAGAGGATGCGCTGTGTAGCGCCTGAATTTGTGCACCAATTAAAAAAGCTTCGCCGTCTTTTAAAATGACGTAAGAGTCGGACAAATTTACTTTGCCTTCACGGATACTTTTTATTTCCCAGCCTTGCAGGCACATACCTGCTTCGAAACGTTCTTCGAGGAAATAGTCGTGCCGTGCTTTGCGGTTTTGGGCTATGGTGCCGCCCTGATTTTTGTTGCTTTGTTTTTTGCTCATCTTTGCGAACGAATTAACTCTTAAAAGCCACGAAATTTATGGCAAAAGGCTTGGGCCCTGGACATTGAGGCTACGGCGAATTCTGTTACAATCGCCGCCTGCATTAAGGGGAGAGAGTATGCCACAAATTGAGCGCAGCGCACTGGTTTTTTACAGCGCGCGCCAGATGTTTGAGCTGGTGAACGATGTACCACGTTACCCGGAATTTTTACCAGGTTGTGCCAAAGCCGACATTTTACAGCAGTCTGCTGACCAGATGCTGGCGAGGTTACAGGTCAAAAAAGCCGGTATTAGTCAGGAATTCACCACGCGAAATACCCTGGTAACTAACTCGCAAATTCAGATGCAGTTGGAGTCCGGACCTTTTAAAGCCTTATCTGGTGGCTGGACTTTTATTCCATTGAGTGACGAGGCCTGCAAAGTAGTGCTGGCGCTGGATTTCGAGTTTTCCAATAAGATTGTTGAATTTGCCTTTGGTAAAATTTTTAATGAGTTAACAGCGGCTATGGTGGGCGCTTTTACTCAAAGAGCCAAACAAGTGTACGGAGAACAACATGGCTGAAACTAAAGCTGTGGAGCTGGCTTATGCCACACCAGCCAAACAAAGTTTGTTAAGTTTAACTGTGGACGCTGCTGCGACAGTGGAGCAAATTATTCAGCAATCCGGCATGCTCTCTGCTTTCCCAGAAATTGATTTAAGCCAGAATAAAGTTGGCATCTGGAGTCGCAGCTGCAAACTGAATGAAGTGCCAAAAGCGGGTGACCGGATTGAAATTTACCGGCCTTTAATAGCGGACCCTAAAGATATGCGTCGGCGTCGCGCTGAAAAAGCCAAAGATGAAGGCAGAGCAAATAAAACCACGGGCGGCAGGCCTCAGGCAAATGAGCAATCTCACGACTGATCGAAAGGTGGGGGTGATCATATAGGTCGATCTGCCCCCTATTCAATCTGGTTACTGGGCTTTGTCTAAAGGCGTATTAAAGTTGGCTGGTTTGGTGAAGTCACCCTTGATATCAACCAGTTTGTCGTCTTTAAAGTTGATGACCATTTGTTTTTCGAAGTTCTCACCACGGCCACCTTTTAGCGCATAAAAATAATGCCAGATGTCGTCGTCAAAAGCGTTTTCAGCAACGGGATTGCCTAATACAAAACGAACCTGTTCTTTGGTCATTTGAATACGCAGTTTGTCTATGTCTTTTTGCTCCAGAAAGTTACCTTGTGGTACGTCAATCCGGTAGATCCAACTACTGCAAGCACCCAGAGTCAATGCTGTGGCCAATACCAGGGCCGTTTTTATTACTGCTTTCATCTGTCTCTTCATCTGAATAAGTCTGGCGGCATCATACCGCAAGCATGGGCTGAAATTAAAGCCTTAATCAGACCTTAGTGTACTGGCTTAGTTCGTGCCTGCAAAAATTAATTGCAGCAATGCCTTAGTTAAGGTGCACATAACAACTCACGGGCGTTGGCAATCGCATTGGCGCTGACATTTTCGCCAGCCAGCAAGCGGGCTATTTCCTGCACTCGTTCTTCATCTGCCAGTTCGCGTATACGGGTTTCTGTGGCTATGCCGTCCGTGTATTTTTCGACAAACAACTGATGGTGGCCCTGACTGGCGACTTGAGGTAAGTGAGTGACACAAATCACCTGAGTAGATTCTCCCAACTGACGCAGCAAACGGCCGACACCGGCTGCAACAGGGCCGCTGATCCCCACGTCCACTTCATCAAAAATTAAAGTTGGAGTTGTGACTTTGCCCGCTAGTATCACCTGAATGGCCAGACTGATACGGGATAATTCACCACCTGATGCCACTTTATGCAGGGCTTGTAAGGGTTGCCCTGGGTTAGTGCTGACCAGAAAATCGACCTGGTCCCAACCTGATGCATTGGCTTTATCTATACCAGCGCTTTCAACGGCAATGAAAAATTTGCCATTGGCCATACTGAGTTCCGCCATGCTGCGGGCGATTTTATCGGACAGCTCCAAAGCCGCAGATTGACGTAATTCAGACACTACTTCAGCGGCCTGGCAGTAGAGCTGCTGCGCCTGCTGAATTTCCAATTGCAGCTGCACTATGCGCTCATCGTCTCCCGCCAGCTCTGACAGCTGTTGTGCCAGTTGCTGATGGAACAAGGCCAGCTGATCATTAGGAATTTGATGTTTACGGCTTAAACTCAGCCACTGGCTTAAACGCTGATCTATTTCAGCTAAACGTTCCGGGTCTATATCCACTTTTTCGCTGTAGCGACGTAATTCGCGGCCCGCTTCTTCAATTTGTACTAAAGCTTCGCTTAGCATCTGATGAATAGGGGCTAAAGCCGGGTCTACTTCTAGATAGTCGTCCAGCTGCTGACAGGCGTGGCTTAACAAGCGATAGCTATTGGCATCTTCATCATCGTACGCCAGCTGCAGTGCTTGTTGGCTGGCCTGGATCAGGCTATGGCTGTTACTTAAACGTTGATGTTCGGTTTCCAGTTCTGCAAATTCATCAGCCCCTGGTGCAAACTGATCCAGTTCAGCCACCTGATACTCCAGCAACTGACGTTGTGCTTCACGCTGCTGCTGGCTGTTTTGTAATTCGCTGTATTCCTGTTTCAGTTGCTGCCAGGCTTTCCAATGTTGGCGGCAATGGGCTAAAGCTGAATGGGTGTTGGCATAAGCGTCCAGTAACTGGCGCTGATGATCTGATTTTAACAACAGCTGATGTGCATGCTGGCCATGGATGCTCAGCAGATGATGGCCCAAAGCTTTTAGTTGCTGAGCCGGAACTTGTACGCCATTGATGTAACCACGGGAACGGCCTTCGCTGCCAATGACACGACGCACTATGCATTCGTTGCCCATCGCCAGATCCTGTTCCGCCAGCCAGTGCTGCGCAGCTGCCAGTTGGCTGATATCAAAAGTGGCGACTATGTCGGCTTTATCACAACCAGGGCGCACTACTAAACCATCGGCACGGTCGCCTAAACATAAAGACAAGGCATCTAAGGCAATAGATTTACCTGCGCCTGTTTCGCCTGTGATGGTGGTCATACCGCCGCGCCAGTCGAGTTCCAGTGCGCGTACTATGGCAAAGTTGCTGATATGCAGATGGTTGAGCATGGTCCAACTCCCTTATACTGAATAACTGTTAATTTATACAGTAATTCTGTTTTTAGCAAGGGAGTGATACAGAGATTTTTTAGTAAAGTTTACTGCCCCAACCGAGCTTGTTGCGCAGCACGTTAAAGTAGCTGTAACCTGGTGGATGTACCAGTTTTAGGGGCTTAGGATGTTTACGAATGCGGATTTCATCGCCAGGCATCACGGCCAGAATCACATGACTGTCACAGCTGACCTGTAAATGCGCGTCATTGCTGGGGGACACTTTAAGTACTATTTCACTGGTGCCTGAGACAACCAGAGGACGGCTACTTAAGGTATGAGGGAACATAGGCACTAAGCTCATCGCATCCAGCTCAGGGGTTAAAATAGGGCCACCACCTGACAAAGAGTAAGCGGTAGAGCCTGTCGGAGTGCTGACAATTAAACCGTCGGAGCGCTGACTAAATACAAATTCACCATTGATATGAGCTTCGAACTCAATCATATGCGCCACTTTGTCGGCGTGTAATACAGCTTCGTTGACCGCGCTATTGCTGCTTTTGACGCAGTCATTGCGATAGACTTCTACTTCCAGCAGGTTGCGTTTTTCGGTGACAAAATTACCAGCTAACACTGCCGCCAGAGGCGTTTCAAAATCTTCAGGCGATAAGTCGGTGAGAAACCCCAAATTACCACGGTTTACACCTAAAACAGCCACACCAAAACGCGCCAGCACACGGGCTGCACCGAGCATATTGCCGTCGCCTCCCACTACAATGGCCAGATCGCAGTTTTTACCCAGCTCAACTAGATCCATCACCTGCACATCGGGCAAAGCTAAAGATTCCGCGACTTTCTCTTCCACATAGACTTTTAACTTCAGTGCCGTTAAAAACTGGTACAGGCTGATCAGGGTCGTATTAGCACCCGGATGATTAGGTTTGCCAATTAATCCAATGGTTTGAAATGCGCTGCCTGGGTTTTGACTCATGAGTGTTCCTTTCAAAGTGCAAAGTCAGTATACCCATAGTTTCTGACAGCGAACAGCTTTGTGCACTTCAAGTGTCGACTAAGTTCAAGGCTTGAATTTTTTAATAAAGCCCCCACAATACCAAGCAGTAGTTCAGCTTTGTTGCATGAGTCGTCTTTTTAACCGGAGTAACAACTGTAGTGGTTCAGTTAAGCAGGCCAGAACTGATATTAAAACTGATAGTCGAGCAATACCTGACCGATGGTATGCCGGTGTCGTCCAAGCTATTGTGTGAGCAGTCAGAGCTTGGCGTCAGTTCAGCCACAGTGCGCAACACCATGATGTTACTGGAGCAGCAGGGTTTTATCCGCTCTCCCCATACCTCCGCTGGCCGCGTGCCTACCACTTTGGGGATAAGGTTATTTATCGATAAAATGTTGCAGCTGGAGCCTTTAACAGGGCGCTGGCTGGATGCTATTCAGGTGAATTTACCGCCACAATTGCCAGTGTCGTTATTGTGTCAGCAAGCTGGGCAGCTACTGGCCAACTTAACAGGCATGGTCAGTATCGTCAGTGCACCTAAAGGTCAGGGCAGGGTGATACGGCAGGTGGATTTGGTGCGCTTAGCCACGCAGCGACTCTTGCTGGTGGTGATAGACGAAGATGGCGATATCCTGCACCGGGTGCTTTTTTACGACGATTTAATAGACAACCAGACTTTAAGCCGTGTCCTTTGTTTACTCAATGCCGCTTTATGTGGTCAGGACTGGCTGGATGGTATTTCGCGTTTAGCTCTTATCGGTAAGCAGGAATGCGGCGCTGTTCAGGCGCTGGTGAAAACCGCTATGGCGCAACTGAGTCTGGATGAGATGCAGCAGCATCAGCCACTGATTTATGGCCAGCATCAACTGATGCAGGCAACCGACTATCATCGCGATCCAGAGTTGCAGCAGGTGATAGAACTTTTAGATAATCCATCCTGTCTGGTGAAGTTATTAACACCTGTGACTCAGGATGCCCAACCTAAACTGATACTGGGCCGGGAGTCTGGTATTGAACCTTTAGCCAAGGTGAGTTTGATTTGTGCGCGCTACCGTGCCGAGCCTCATGGCTTTATTGCTTTACTTGGGCCACGCCGGATGAACTATGGTCGTTTTGTGCCTTTAGTTGAAGCTGTAGCACAACAAATGTTTTTTAACTTGAATCATCTTAATCAATCCCCATAATAAGCCAACCTATGGTGGAGTAGTAACTAATGAGCGAGCAAGATAAAGTGCAAACTGAACAACAACAGGCTGCGGAAGCAGCGGCAGAGCAACAAGTGGTAGAACTGACGCCGGAGCAGGAACTTATTGCTAAGCTGGATGCAGAATTACAGCAGGCAAAAGCCCAGTTGGCAGAGCAGCATGATTTAATGCTTAGAATTAAAGCTGAAGCGGACAACAGTCGTCGCCGTTCAGCTATGGATGTTGAAAAAGCCCATAAATTTGCGCTGGAGCGTTTTGCGGGTGATTTATTGCCAGTAGTAGATAACCTGGAGCGTGCTTTAACTTTCTTAAATCGTGAAGATGACAGCCAGAAAGCTCTGGGCGAAGGCGTGGATTTAACCCTGAAAGGTTTACTGGATACACTGGCGAAAAACGGTGTGCAGCAAATTGACCCTCAAGGCCAGCCTTTTAATCCTGAATTCCATCAGGCGATGTCTATTCAGCCAAGTGCTGATGTAGCACCAAACACTGTGACTTTTGTGATGCAAAAAGGCTACGAGCTGAACGGTCGTTTAGTACGTCCTGCTATGGTGGGCGTGTCTAAAGCTGTTGAATAACCAGCGACTGCTTTAAAATGGGGTCAGCTCAGATTATTCCTTAGAAATAATCTGAGCTGACCCCATTTTTTTTGCTTACAATAGCGCTATTCGCAGTAAAGGCCTATGCAAAGGAATCTTTTTGTCTGATCTGGAGTCTGGTGTAGCGCAATCCACGCATGCTGTGGCTGAACTGGTGCTTTGTCGCCACTGCGATCTATTGCAGCAACTGCCATTGTTGGCTATTGGTCAGGAAGCAGCCTGCAGCCGCTGCGGTTATTTATTGGATATGCGCCAGAAAGATCCGGTATTAAGGCCTGTGCTTTACGCTGCAAGTTCTTTGTTTATGCTGATTTTGGCCAACCTCTTTCCTTTTATCGGCATGGATGTGGCGGGTAACGTCCATATCATGAGTTTTTTTGATACCTCCTCTGTGTTATTTAATGAGCATCAGCAGTGGCTGGCTGTGCTGGTCTGGTTATTTATTCAGGCTATACCGGCTTTTTGTATGCTGGCGGTGATTTATATCAAGCTGGGTATGGTGCGCAAGGTCAGAGGCCTGGTCTGGACTGCCCGTGTGCTTTATATGCTCAAACCCTGGAGCATGGTGGATATTTTTCTGATAGGTATTCTGGTCGCCTTTGTCAAACTGGTGGTTTATGCCGACATCTCTGTAGGGATGAGCTTCTGGGCTTTTTGTTTGTTTTGCCTGCTGCACTTACGTACTTTCCAGGTGATAGACCGTCATGCTTTGTGGGAATCTATAGCTCCAGCGCCTCAACCTGTGCCTGTCACTTGTGCTGGTAAAACCGGCGTATCTTTGCATCTGGCCAGTTGCAGCTGCTGCACTGCCATAGTGCCGCTGGAGCAAAAACATTGTGACCGCTGTGGCACTAAAGTCACGGCCCGTATTCCTGGCAGTTTACAAAAAACTCTGGCCTGGTTGATTACCGCAACTTTGTTGTATATCCCGGCCAACCTGCTGCCTATTATGGAAACTGTGTCTTTGGGCAGCAGCATTCAGTCTACGATCATCAGCGGTATTATATTGATGTGGCAGGACGGCGCTTATCCTGTGGCTATTGTGATTTTATTGGCCAGCGTGGTCGTGCCTGTGGTGAAAATAGTGGTGATGTTCTGGCTCTGTTATCTGGCCAGTCATAAAGGACACAAACGTCAGCTGCTCTCAACCCGGGTCTACTTATTGGTTGACTGGATAGGGCGCTGGTCTATGGTGGATGTGCTGGTGGTGGCTATTCTGGCCGCTCTGGTCAGGTTTGATTTGTTGATGGGCGTCTACCCTGGTATGGGCGCTATTGTTTTTGCGACTGTGGTGATTACCACCATGCTCGCCGCTATGAGTTTTGATCCACGTTTGTTGTGGGATCAACGGAATAAAAAAGAGGAGCAACAGCGTGGCTAAGACGCAGGGCCGGGTGGCCGCGGTGAAAAAGATCCGACAATTATCTCCTATCTGGATAGTGCCTGTGATGGCCGTGGCCATTGGTATCTGGATGCTGTATTACACTCAGAAAAATCAGGGACCTGTGATCACTCTGGTGACACTGAATGCTGAAGGCATAGTAGCGGGTAAAACCCAGATTAAAAGCCGTAGTGTCGACATAGGCCGGGTTGAGTCTGTGCAGTTATCAGAAGATTTAAGCAAGGTATTAATCAAAGCCCAGATGAATCCTGGTATTGAAGCCTTACTGAACGAAGACTCACAGTTGTGGGTGGTTAAACCTACAGTAGGCCGTGGTGGCGTCAGTGGTTTAAATACACTGCTGTCCGGTGCTTATATCGAATTACAGCCCGGCAAAGCTGCAGTGCAAAAATACTATTACGAATTACTCGACAGCCCACCTATAGCACCGGCCGATGCGCCTGGTGTACGCGTTACTTTGTTAAGTGATGACGCTACAGCTCTTGCTGTCGGTGACCCTGTGCTTTATCACGGTTATGCGGTAGGGACAGTAGAGACCAGCAACTTTGTTGCCGAACAAGGCCATATGACCTATCAGTTATTTATTCGTGCCCCTTATGATGCGTTGGTGACAGAAAACGTACGATTCTGGCAAGCCAGTGGTATGGCGTTGGATGTATCAGCACAAGGGGTGAGAGTTGAATTAGCTTCCATCGCAACATTACTCAGCGGTGGTGTGCATTTTGATGTGCTGGAAGGTTGGCCTGTAGGAGATAAAGTGGCCAGTAACAGCGAGTTTCAGCTGTTTAAAAACCAAAAAGCCATCAAAGAAGGTTTATACACTGAATACAATGAATACCTGCTGTTTTTTGATGAATCCATTCGTGGTTTAACAGCGGGTGCGCCATTGGAATACAAAGGCGTACGTATAGGCACTGTGGCTATGGCGCCTTACTTCTTTAATATGGACAACCCGTTGGATGTGGCCTTTAAAAAAGGTATTCCAGTGCTGGTGCGGGTAGAAGCTGGCCGGTTGGCTGGTGAAATGAGCCTGAAAAAACTAGCGCAGGAATTAGAGACCGCAGTGCAACACGGCTTAAGAGCAGTGCTGAAAACAGGTAGTTTATTAACCGGCGCTTTGTATATCGAATTAGTACAAACCGACGCTGTGATTGAAACGCCTCAAGTTAAAGTCGAAGTGCCGGCTTTGGCGGATGCTGAACAGTCTGAGAAAGTTGAAGTGGCCACAGCTGAGCCACCAGCGTTTTCCAGTGAGGGTTTTGTACCAGCGCCTTTTACTTTGGCCGATCATGCGGGTCTGAAAATTATGCCAACAGCACCAAGCGGTTTGGCCAATATTGAACAAAAAGTGCTGCAGGTGCTGGATAAAGTCAATAGTCTGCCGGTGGAAGATGTGCTGGCACAAAGCTCAGCGACTTTACTGCAAAGTGAAAAAATGCTGAAAAACGCCGAGCAGTTAATCCAGTCGCTGGATCAGCTGGTGCAGGATAAGTCAGTGCAGCAACTACCAGCTGATATTCAGCAGAGTTTGACTGAACTGCGTAAAACTCTGGCTGGCTTTTCGCCTGGTTCACCTGCTTATGAACGTTTAAATGGTAACTTGCAGTCGATGGACCAATTGTTACGGGATTTACAGCCTGTGATTAAAACTATGAATAGTCAAAGCAACTCACTGATTTTTAATGCCGATCTGCCTAAAGATCCAGAACCTGAGAAGGGCAACTAATGCGTTATTTAGCTTTTGTATTCCTGAGTCTGGCGGTGGCCGGTTGTGGCAGCTCTCCGGCTGAATTGCAGTATTACCGCTTGCCGGCAGTAGCAGCTAAAGCTCCTGTAGTGGAGAGCACTAAAGTGCTGGTCGTCGAGCCTGTGATGGTCGCCAGCTACTTAAACAGCAATGCGCTGGTGTATCAGAATAACCCAGTTAATCTGCAGCTGACCAGGCTGCATCAATGGGCTGAAGCTTTGGATCAGCAATTAACCCGTAACCTGCAAGCCCATTTGTCAGCGACCTTAACCGACTGGCGTGTGACCCAGCAAGTCAGTGCTCCAAGCGACAGTCGCCTGACGGTGCAGGTCAGTCAGTTCCATACCACAGCAGATGGTCAGGTGCTTATTAGTGGTCAGGCGTCACTGTTGCAGGGCGAGACGGTGAAGCAACTGCCTTTTGAGCTGCAACTGCCTATTGCCGATGATGGCTATGACGAAGTCGTGAAAACTTTGGGTGAAGGCTGGAGTCAGGTTGCCGCACAGATTGCTGCCATGGTCACAGAAAGTCCGGCTTCGTAATTCCTTAGTTGAAAAGACTGGCTTTGGCCTGTTTCCATTGCAAAACAAACCCCGCCTTCATGGTGGGGTTTGTTTTTGTAGCTTCCTGATTAAAATCAGCTCCAGATAACTATCCAGCAGTAGATGTTTAGATTCTTAGCTGTCTAAATGGCTATTTCTTGCCTTTGTCAATAGAGTTCCGTATACATTGTGTAAATAACAGGCATCAAGCAAAGTGATTAAGCAATGGCTTATGTTCTTTGCTGAAAGCTGCTATTAATCAATAGAGATAAATGACAGGGGGACGCAAGATGGACGCTGAGCAACAAATCAGTGTGTTACTGCTGGATGCAGCCGCATTAATGGTTGTAGGCATGGGTGTGGTATTTGGCTTTTTGATGTTATTAGTCTGGGCTGTACAGGCTATGTCCTGGTGTATCGGGCGCTCTGTCGAACCAGCCACTGCTGCTGTTGCTACTTCGCCGCCAAGCGGTATTTCTCCTGCAGTGGTTGCGGCTATCAGTTCTGCCATCGAACATCACCATCAACAACAGAAGGGACAAAAATGACTCAGCCACTGTTATTGACCGAGCTAGTGCTCAGAGACGCCCATCAGTCTTTATTAGCGACCCGCTTGCGGTTGGAAGATATGCTGCCTATCGCGGCCAAATTAGATCAGGTGGGTTATTGGTCGATGGAATCATGGGGTGGCGCTACTTTTGATGCCTGCATCCGTTATTTAGGCGAAGACCCCTGGCATCGCCTGCGCGAACTAAAAAAAGCCATGCCAAACACTAAACAGCAAATGCTGCTGCGTGGTCAGAATTTATTGGGTTACCGTCACTATGCAGACGATGTAGTTGAAGCTTTTGTTGAACGTAGTTTTGCCAACGGCATAGACGTGTTTCGTATTTTTGATGCGATGAACGATGTGCGTAACCTGCAGACTGCTGTGGCTGCAGCAGTCAGAGTAGGAGCCCATGCACAGGGGACTTTGTCTTATACCGTCAGCCCTGTTCATCGAATTGATGGCTGGCTAGATATGGCGATGCAGCTGGAGGATATGGGCTGTCATTCGATTTGTATCAAGGATATGGCCGGCTTACTGAAACCTTATGTCGCAGAAGAGCTGATCAGCCGTTTAAAAGAATGCGTGAAATTGCCTATAGCTATGCAGTGCCATGCCACAACAGGCTTAAGCACAGCCACTTACCAGAAAGCTATAGATGCAGGCATTGATATGCTCGATACCGCTATATCGTCAATGAGCATGACCTATGGCCACAGCGCTACCGAAACTATAGTCGCTATAACAGAGGGAACAGAGCGGGACACAGGCCTGAATTTAGTTCTGTTGGAGGAAATTGCGACTTATTTCCGGGAGATCCGGACTAAATATGCTCAATTTGAAGGTTCGCTTAAAGGCGTTGATGCACGTATTTTATTGGCTCAGGTGCCTGGCGGCATGTTGACCAATATGGAAAGCCAGCTAAAAGAGCAGGGCGCTTTAGACAAAATGGATTTAGTGCTACAAGAAATTCCTAAAGTGCGCAAAGAGCTTGGATTTTTGCCTCTGGTCACACCAACCTCACAAATAGTGGGTACTCAAGCCGTGTTGAATGTGCTCTCTGGTGAGCGATATAAAACCATCACCAAAGAAACGGCCGCTGTACTGAAAGGCGAATATGGCGCTACTCCAGCTGCGGTAGACCTTGCTTTGCAGCAAAGAGTCTTAGCTGGGGCTGAAGCCATAGTGTGTCGTCCTGCAGATTTATTGGAGCCTGAGCTTGCCGCTTTGACAACTGAGCTGGACGGCAAAGCCAAAGAACTTCAGCTGCAGTTGGCCGATGCTAAAGTCGATGATGTGCTGACTTACGCCTTGTTCCCGCAGGTTGGCCTGAAGTTTTTACAACACAGAGGGGATGCGTCCAAGTTTGAGCCAGCTCCAGGGCATGAGCCTAAGCCAACTGCACTGCTCACTCAGACGCCAGCTGTTCAGCTTAACAATACCGCAGGTGCTGTGGGCTATTACAGCGTCAAAGTGGATGGCAAATTGTATCAGGTCGAGGTGGGGCCAGCTGGTGCCGTACAACAGATCAAAGCTGCTGTCGATGAGAACATTCCACAATCGGCCAGCATTCAGCCTGCTAGCAGATTAAATTCTCCTTTAGCAGGTACAATTCTGGCACTTAAAGTCAGCATTGGTCAGCAGATAGAGGCTGGGCAAGTAGTGCTTTTGATGGAAGCGATGAAAATGGAAACTGAAATTCGTGCCAGCCAGTCCGGTACTGTCAGTCAAATTCATATCAGTGTTGGCTCTGCAGTCACAACCGGCGATTTACTGGTTAGCTTTACCTGAGGATAGGTCATGGATGCTTTGTTAACACTGATTGACTCTACAGGGCTGGTCCACCTGACCTGGCCCGCGCTGGTAATGATGTCCGTTGGCTTTTTATTGCTGTATCTGGCCATAGCCAAAGGTTTTGAACCTTTGCTGCTTATTCCTATAGGTTTTGGCGCCATTCTGACTAATATCCCACTGGCGGGCATGAGTGAGCCTGGAGGCCTTTTGTATTATGTCTACCATGTAGGTATAGAAACCGGTGTGTTTCCATTGCTAATTTTTTTAGGTGTTGGGGCTTTAACAGATTTCAGTGCCTTAATAGCCAATCCTAAAATGTTGTTGTTAGGTGCAGCTGCTCAATTTGGGATTTTCTCGACTCTGTTGGGGGCTATAGCCCTTAATCTGGTTCCGGGTTTAAGTTTCACCATGAAAGAAGCTGCTGCCATTGCCATTATTGGTGGTGCTGATGGTCCTACTGCTATTTTTCTGGCATCAAAACTGGCGCCTGAGTTATTGGGGGCCATTGCTGTTGCTGCTTATTCTTACATGGCATTGGTACCTATCATCCAGCCTCCTATTATGCGAGCTCTGACTACTCCGGATGAGCGTAAAATTAAGATGGCCCAACTCAGGCAGGTCAGCCAGAAAGAAAAAATTATCTTTCCTTTGCTGGTGCTGGTACTGACATTTCTGTTTTTACCAACAGCAGCGCCATTAATTGGCATGTTTTGTCTGGGCAATTTAATACGCGAAGCAGGAGTTGTGGATCGCTTGTCTAAAACAGCCCAAAACGAGCTGATTAATATTGTCACAATTTTCTTAGGCTTGGCGGTGGGTTCTAAGCTTAGTGCAGACAAATTTCTAACCACTCAAACCTTGGGGATTCTGGTGTTGGGGGCAGTTGCTTTTGGTATTGGTACGGCTTCGGGCGTATTGATGGCGAAGCTGATGAATAAGTTATCCAAAGATCCGGTGAATCCGCTGATAGGTGCAGCTGGTGTTTCTGCCGTTCCTATGTCAGCTCGTGTCGCTAATAAAGTGGGCTTGGAAGCCGACCCGCATAATTTCCTGCTGATGCATGCCATGGGACCTAATGTGGCTGGAGTCATAGGTTCAGCAGTCGCTGCTGGCATTCTGCTGGCGTTGTTGCAGTAACTCTTTGAAAGCGGAATTTAGCCGTAGCTAAATTCCGCTCCCAATACCACGGCTTTGCGGGCACCAGTTACTGCAGGAATATTGCCTGCAATTTTGTGATCATAAGCATAAGCCAGCCAGGCAAAGGCCATTGCTTCCACATCATCAGCTTTAACGCCTAAACTGGCGGTTTGTGCAATGCTGACGTTGGGGAATAGCTGCTGTAAATCGTCGATCAAAACCTTGTTATAAGCACCACCACCACAAACAAACAACTCAGTGATAGCTTCATTAGCTAATGCAATACTGATGCTTTGTGCGGTAAAGCGAGTCAGGGTGCGCTGCACGTCAGCTGGTGCATACTTAGTAGTTGCGATTTTATCGGCAAGCCATGAGCTATTGAAATACTCTCTGCCTGTGCTTTTGGGACCTTGCAACTGAAAGTAAGGGTCTGACAAAAGCTTTTCTAACAAATCCTGTTTTATCGAACCTGAGGCGGCATAAAGCCCATCTTTGTCATACAGACCCAAGCCTTGCTGCTGGATCCAGTTATCCATCAGGCCATTGCCAGGGCCTGTATCAAAACCACGTACGCTCTGGTTGGGATTGAGCAAAGTGACATTGGCGATACCACCAATATTTAAAATAGCGCGATAGCTTTGTGGCTTTGCAAAAATAGCCTGATGAAAAGCGGGGACTAAAGGTGCACCCTGACCACCATAGGCCATGTCTTTACGGCGAAAATCAGCAATAACCCGGATTTGAGTTTCAGAGGCTAAGCGAAACATATCACCAATCTGATAGGTAAACGGAAACTGCGCATAAGGCCTGTGGCGGATCGTCTGGCCATGACAGCCTATAGCACTGATCTGTTCCGGGGTGACTTTGGCTTTAGCCAACAACTGTTTGACTGCAGCGGCATAAGCTAAGGCCAGTTGCTGCTCGACTAAACCCATCAGCTCCAGTTCATCAGGACCGGTTTGAGCCAATTGGCTAAGATGCTGGCGTAATAGTTCAGGGAAAGGGCAAAGCAGGGCTTCTAGTAATTCAGGCTGGAGCTTTTGGTCAGTGGACTGTGTAAAACGAACCAGCACCAGATCGATACCATCGAGGCTGGTGCCGGACATTATTCCTATATACAAGCTGGACATTACTCAGCTGCTGCTACCGTGATCCGCTCGTGGTTTTGCATTTGTGCAATCAGCTGTTTCGCCTGATTGACAAAAGCAATACGTTCGCTGGTCGACAAGGCATCAGCCTGAGGTAATTTCACTGTACGTGGGTTACGGTGTACGCCACCTACCACAAATTCATAGTGCAGGTGAGCGCCTGTTACACGGCCGGTAGCACCTAAGCGACCAATGACCTGACCTTGTTTTACGTTTTCGCCTTGTTTGACATCACGTTTGGATAAATGCAGGTATTTAGTCACTATGTTGTTTTTGTGTTTGATAAATACATAGTTACCATTCACACCGTTACGGGTGGATGCAATGACTTTACCATCACCAGCAGCCATTATCGGAGTACCGACTGCAGCAACATAATCAACACCGTTATGAGGTTTAACTTTCTTCAACACTGGGTGTAAACGGCGAGGGTTAAAATTAGAGCTGACATACTGGAAGCTAACCGGAGCACGCAGGAAGGCTTGTTTAGTGCCTTTACCATCAGGTTTGTAATAGGCGCCATCTTTGTGACGTACGGCCTGATACACCTGACCTTCGTTTTTAAACTGTGCTGCGAGAATACTGCCGTTACCTACAAACTGACCGTCTGCATAACGGGTTTCAAAAATTACGCTGAAACTGTCACCTGCTTTGATATCTAAACCGAAGTCGATATCGTAGCTGAAAATATTGTTTGCCAGAGTTAACATCTGGGCTTCAGTTAAACCCGCTTCTAAACCTGCGTTCCAAAATGAACCGTTTACCACGCCACTGACCACTTCAGTGCGGGTTTCTACTTCCTTTAACAGCTCTTCAGCAGCAAACTTACCGTTAGCTGTGCGTTGGACACGTAAAGTTTTCAGGTTGTTGATTGGGTAACGGATTTCCTGCAGCTTGCCTTGGTTATCTAAACCAAACTCAATTTGCTCGCCAGGAAAAATGCGGGTCAGGGTTTTCACTGGTTTACCCAGTTCTAACACTTCCTGCATCGCTGCCTGATCTAATTTGGCTTTGCGGAAAACGGCCGACAGAATGTCACCTTTTTTCACATCAACTGTCACCCACTCCAGTGAGTTATCTTCGTGTGGCAGAGTAGCAAGCTGTTCAGCTGCAATTTTCTCTTCCACCAAAGGGATGTCAATACTGTATCTTTTTCCAACTTCCAGTTCGGATGTTTCTGTTGTTCTGGAGGCTGAAGCTTGTTCTGACGGGATCAACAGCATAACGGCAACGATGCCGCTTAAAGCGCCGATTAATAACCGATGTTTGATAGGCAAAGAAGAAATCATAGAAAGCGCATCTCTTATTATTATCAGACAAACCAATAAAAAAATGAGCATATAACGATTTTTTAGCTGATGCCACACTTTTGTTGGTTTGATCTAAAGAAATGTTTCAGTAGAATGCAGGCTTGGGATTTTGAGAAATACAAAGAGATTTAGGAGTAGACCATGGCTCACTGGGAGCAGGCGCTGGCTGAGATAAAACGCGGCTGCGAAGAGATTTTGTTAGAAGAAGAGCTGATTGCCAAGTTAAAGGAAGGAAAACCTTTAAAAATCAAAGCAGGTTTTGATCCAACTGCGCCAGATTTGCATTTAGGCCACACGGTTCTAATCAACAAATTACGTACCTTTCAACAGTTGGGTCATGATGTCATTTTCCTTATCGGCGACTTCACCGGCATGATAGGGGATCCAACAGGAAAAAACGTCACGCGTAAGCCTTTGACCCGTGAAGACGTGTTGGCCAACGCACAGACTTATAAAGAGCAAGTATTTAAGATCTTGGATCCGGCAAAAACCCGCGTTGCTTTTAACTCCGAATGGATGGAAAAGTTAGGCGCAGCTGGCATGATCAAATTGGCTGCACGCCAAACCGTGGCCCGTATGCTGGAACGCGATGATTTTAAAAAGCGTTATGCCAACAACCAGTCTATTGCTATCCACGAGTTTTTATACCCGCTGGTGCAAGGTTGGGACTCTGTTGCGTTAGAGGCCGACATCGAAATGGGCGGTACCGACCAGCGCTTTAACCTGCTGATGGGCCGTGAGCTGCAAAAAGACGAAGGTCAGCGCCCACAAACCATCATCATGGTGCCATTGCTGGAAGGTCTGGACGGTGTGCAGAAGATGTCCAAGTCTTTGGGCAACTATATAGGCATCACAGATACGCCGGGTGAGATGTTTGGTAAAGTCATGTCGATCAGTGATGAACTGATGTGGCGTTACTACGATTTGCTGAGTTTCCGTCCTATTGCAGATATAGCTGCACTGAAGCAACAAGCTGCTGAAGGCCGTAACCCACGTGATATTAAAATTGAACTGGCAAAAGAAATTATTGCCCGTTTCCACGACGAGGTAGCAGCTGCTGCGGCAGAGCAGGACTTTATCCAGCGTTTCCAGAAGAACGCCTTACCTGATGATATTCCTGAGCTGACCTTGACCCTGACAGCCGACAGCATCCAGATTGCGAACCTGCTAAAAGAAGCAGGTTTGGTCGAAAGTACCTCAGAAGCTATGCGGATGATTAAGCAAGGTGCGGTCAAGCTGAATGGTGAAACCAAAGTGGAAGACAGCAAAATGGAATTTGCTAAAGATAGCAGCCATATCTTCCAGGTCGGTAAACGTAAGTTTGCAAAAGTAAGTTTGATTTAACGAAAAAACCGGCTGAAAAGCCGGTTTTTTTTGCTTACACCAGAGTGGTTCAGCCTGTCTGTTGCAAACGGGCGAAAAGTAGCTTCTGCAGTGCAGTTTTAAACTGTGATTGATCAAAAGGCAGCTGTAACCAAATCACTTCCATACTCAGCTTAGATTGTGGATCCTGCTCTGACAACAATGCCAGTTTGACCTGATGCTTTGTCAATTCTTGCTGCAACAACGACATATCTAAACCCGGTTGTTGTGCGTTCATCAGTATGACTTCAGGTTTGTGCTCACCCATCATCAACAGCGCATCAACCGCATTGCGAGCTTGTTGTAGTTCAACAGGAAAATTCCATTGTTGGCACAGCAGCTGAATTAATCTGAAAAAATCTGCATTAATGTCAACACACAAAACATAGCTCAGAGGTTGCAATCTTTGTCTTTTATGCAACAAAGCCAGCAAAGATTCCTGCACTATTCTTCGGTGTCCTCCCGGCGTTTTCCAAGCGCTCAGCAGTCCTTGTTCGACCCAAAGCTGAATAGTGCGTACCGAAACACCTAAAAGTGTAGCTGCTTGTCTGGTGGAAATAAGTTGATGTTGTTCTGACATAATGATTTTTCTGATTTGATTGAATTTATCATATTTATCAAATCAACTTGTGTCAAATAACTCTTCACTTTTTGCATTTATTTGCTGTTTTTTCGCACTTACAACTTGTAAATTTCCAAAATAAAGCTATTTTGATATTTAATTGATATCAAAATAAGGGGTTTTTATGAAGGAATATTTGGCGACAAGCCGCAGTGGTCTGACGATGTTGGCTGTGCTGCCAGCAGTTTTTGTGGCTTGCGGTCTGGGCTTGCTGGTTTTAGCTGGACCGCTGAAAATAGCTGCGATACTGGCGCTTACACTAGTCGGTATAGGTTTTTTTGGCTTTTACATGGTGCAACCCAATCAATCTGTGGTTTTGCAGTTGTTTGGTCGTTATACCGGCTCTGATTTAAAAACCGGTTTACGCTGGGCCAATCCTTTTTACAGCAAACAAAAAGTTTCCTTGCGCGTACGCAACTTTGAAAGTGGTAAACTAAAAGTCAATGATCACAGTGGTAACCCGGTTGAAATTGCAGCTGTTGTGGTCTGGAAAGTGGTAGATAGTGCTGAAGCCGTGTTTGAAGTCGAAGATTATGAAAACTTTGTCAGTATTCAAAGTGAAGCTGCACTGCGTTTCTTAGCCTCGAGTTATCCCTACGAAGCGGCAGAAGATGGCGATATTAGTCTGCGCAGCAATGGTCCTGAAGTCACAGACTTACTCAAAGGCGAAATTCAGGCCCGTTTGGAAAAAGCTGGTGTTGAAGTGCTGGAAGCGAGGATCAGCCATTTGGCTTATGCACCGGAAATCGCCAGCGCCATGTTACAACGTCAGCAGGCAAGAGCTGTGGTAATGGCGCGCCAGCAATTGGTAGAGGGTGCTGTTGGTATGGTGGAATTGGCGTTAGCCCGACTGTCAGAAAGAAATATGGTGCAGTTGGATGAAGAACGTAAGGCCGCTATGGTCAGTAATTTGCTTGTGGTGCTTTGTGGTGATCATCAGGTTCAGCCAGTGATCAATACGGGTACTCTGTATTAAGCGGAGACAACAGTGTCGAAAAAAGCCTTTGCGTTACGTCTGGATGAAACAGTGCTGCAAGCTCTGCAGCACTGGGCCGATGACGAGTTTCGCAGTGTAAATGGCCAGATTGAATATGTGCTGAGGGAAGCGCTGATCCAGGCTGGACGGCTGAAGAAAAAGCCTCCGGTCGAGCCAGCAGCCGAGCCGGATTAACTCAAGGCCTTAAGCAGCAAGTTGGCTTGTATTTTAGCCTGCTGAGCTGCTGCGGGGTCTGAATGTAACAACGCCATACTAATAGCGCCTTCTTTTAACAGCATCACGCCATCAAGTAATAGTCTCTGTGTTGGTTCAGTCAGCTGATAGCTTTGAAGCTGAGAGTTTACTAAGTGTTTTACTGTTAATTTATGCTGGGCGCATTGTTCTAACACGGCGCTATCCGGCCCATGGTATTCAGCGGCACAATGTTGGAAATAGCAGCCGAAAAAGGGGCCTAATAGCTCAGACTTGCCCTCAAACCATAGCGTTAATGCATCAAACAACTTGTCTATGGGAGATGCAGAGGATGGGGCGGCAAATTGTTGCTCCAGCCAGTGGTAAAAACGCTGATGCCGCAATTCCAGTGTAGCCAGCAACAACTGGTCTTTACTTTCAAAGTGGTGATACAAGGTTTTTTTAGCAATAGCAGACTGCTCTAAAACCTGATTGATACCAACAGCATGTACGCCATGGCGGTAAAATAAGCCCAAGGCTGTTTCCACCAACTGTTGTTTTTTATCCAATTCCATAACAGCTCTCCGCAAACCAGAGTCCTAGCTTGACATAGGTAGACCAGTCTGTCTACAATGCAAATTAATGGTAGACAGACTGGTCTACTTTAGGAGGGGGTGCTATGACTGAATACAAAGTCTGGGTCCAGGCTTTAGTCGCTGGTACAGGCGCTGGGCTGGTAATGGCCTTGTTCGCTTTATTGCAGCAATGGCAGCAGTTATGGCTGGTGGCGCCTTTTGGCGCAACAGCGGTGATTTTATTTGCTTTGCCTGGTAGCCCACTGGGGAAAGCAAAAAATGTGATAGCGGGTCACTTTTTAGCCGCCTTGATCGGTCTTACTTTTGTCCATGCCTTTGGTTTAACTGTCTGGAGTTTATCCATTGCTGTCGGTTTATCTATAGGCCTGATGGTATGGTGGAAAATCACTCATCCTCCAGCGGGCGCAACCACCTTACTTATTATGCTCACCGCGCTGGACTGGTGGTTTTTATTGAATCCTGTGCTGACAGGTTCTGTGCTGATGGTGGTTGTGGCTCATTATTACCATCAAAGCCACAGGAAAGGACATCAACATCTGGTTAAACGTAGAGCTGCAGCAGAGCGTACCAAAGCGGAAGACTGATAAAGCTAAGCAGCAAACCAAGCCCGACTAAAGCTGGCACTAACCGCAGTGCCAGTCCTGCCCCCATAGCTATAGCGCCGGCAGACACCATGGGGGGCATAGCGGCTTCAAACACCACCACTTGCAGTAATAAAGCATCGGGTTTAAATAAGCTTAAAAAACCTAAGGCCAGCACAGGCATTAAAAACAGCTTTACGCCCAGCGCAAAAATCAGCGGTTTGGCGTCTTTGTTGTCTAACTGCAATCTGAACTGAAAACCTACAGCGATCATAATAACTGGCACTAAAGTGGCGGCAAGGCTGTCCAGTACCAGACTAAAAAATTCTGGGTAGCTAAAAGACTTCAAAGATAAAGCCAGCATCAGAGCGATAAAGGAGGGAAAGGTCAGTACCCTTTTGATGATCTGAGCAGCGTTTGGAGTTGCAGCATTGGGGTTATACCAGGCGGCCAGAATAGTGGAGTAAGTCGCCAGGGCTAAAAAAGATCCGGCTTGATCGTAAATCATGGCGTAGGGCAAGGCTTTGTCGCCAAAAAAAGCTTCAACCATAGGAAAACCTAAAAAGGAGGTATTGCCTAAGGGTAAAACCACCAGCAAAGCGCCCACTGTGGTTTTTTCAAAGTGCCAGATTTTCCCTGCCAGTATCACTAAGGCTGCCACTATCAGCAGTAGTACCCAAGGCGTAATAGCAGGCAACCACAATTGGCTGGAGAACTCTAACAACGGGATTTTTTGCAGTACTAAAGCGGGCAGGGCGACAAAAAGCACATACTGGTTCAATACTAAACCTGTATCCTGAGGAAATTGCGGTAGTTTGCGCAGCAAGGCGCCTATCACTAAATACACTAGTACTAAAACGAAACTTTCCATGCAGGCTCCTTAGTCAATCCCCAGTCTAATCTGTAGCACAGACTAAGCCTATGCGACTTTCGCCTGATAGCTGCTGTAGTAGGTTTAGTTGCTTGACCTCTTGTTTTAGCAGCAATTCTTTCTGTGTTTTATTCCACTGCTTGAGCTGATATTCCAGCTTACTGGCTGAAGAGCGGCAGGGCATAGCGAAAGTGAAGACTAACTGCAACGGACCTTTGCCTTTCAGCGCTTTGGCTCCGCCTGTTAAAGCTCCGCTGTGCTGACGTAAACGCCGCTCTGGATCTGTGCTGATCCCTGTGTACAAAGCGCCTGTTGCTGTGCGCACCATATAAACAAACCATGGGGTGGGTACTGCAGTCATGCCTTGTCCTGTGAGTTCTGCTACACTAGCGCTGTTTTATAGCCGTCATACGTGAAGCTGCAGCTTTGTTGAGCTCTGGCTCTTACTGCAAGCACATATGCTTTGGCTATAAAGGTTTGAGAGTCGCTACTTTAAAGGAAATTGCATGTCATTTGCCACGCTTGGTTTAGATCCCCGTATTCTTTCTGCTGTAACTCACCAGGGTTATCACACACCAACACCTATTCAGCAGCAAACTATACCTGTGATCTTAGAAGGCAAAGATGTGTTAGCCGGAGCTCAGACAGGAACAGGCAAAACTGCAGCTTTTACTTTACCAGTACTGCAATTGTTAAGTAAAAACACCAGCAAAGTGAATAACTTGCAGGTGCGTTGTCTGGTGCTGACGCCAACCCGCGAGCTGGCACAGCAGGTGGCTGACAGCGTCAAAGCTTATGGCGCTGATTTACCGCTGAAATACGCAGTGTTTTATGGCGGTGTGTCGATCAACCCTCAATACGATCAAGCCAGCCGTGGCTTAGATATTCTGGTTGCGACACCTGGTCGTCTGCTTGATCATTTGCATCAGGGCACAGTGAGTTTATCCGAACTGCAAATTCTGGTGCTGGATGAAGCAGACCGTATGCTGGATATGGGCTTTATCCATGACATCAAACGTATTATGGCGCGTTTACCGAAAGAGCGGCAGACGCTATTTTTCTCTGCAACCTTTGCTAAAGAAATCAAAGAGCTGGCTGACACTTTATTAAAATCGCCTGTGCTGATTGAAGTAGCGAAACCTAATAGTACCGCAGATAAAATAGAACAGCTGGCTTACAGAGTGGACTCCCAGCGCAAACGTGAGATGCTGTCTCATCTGATTGGCTCGCGACAATGGAAACAGGTACTGATATTTAGCCGGACTAAACATGGCGCCGATCGTCTGGCGAAACAGTTGCGCTTAGATGGCATTGAGGCTGGTGCTATTCACGGCGATAAAAGTCAGGGCGCCCGCACTAAGGCGCTGGATGATTTTAAAAACAACAGACTAAGTGTGTTAGTGGCCACTGACATCGCAGCCCGTGGTCTGGATATCGAAGAGCTGCCTATAGTGGTGAATTACGATTTACCCCAGGTCGCTGAAGATTATGTCCACCGCATTGGGCGTACGGGCCGGGCTGGTAATTCAGGCTTAGCGATAAGTTTAGTCACGCCTGATGATCTGGTGATGCTGCAAGCTATTGAGAAGCTGACAAAACAAGTGATCACTCAGCAGGTATTGCCTGGTTATGAGCATGATCCGAAAATGAATCACAGCAGCAAAAAAGCCGACGCTGAAGAAGAGCGGGTTCAAAAAGTGGCAAGCCGCAATAAGCAGTTAGCGAAAGAAAAAGCTAAATTACGTTCTCAGCTGCTGGGGAAAAAGTAGCAGAGTAAAAATCAAACAAAAGGCAGCCACAGCTGCCTTTTGTTTGATTATTGATCATCTACAGGTTCAAATGGTGTTTGCAGCGTCAGCTGGTAAAAGGCTAAATCTAACCAGCGGCCAAATTTAAAACCGGCCTGAGTAATAGTGCCGCTGTGTCGAAAGCCATATTTAGTATGCAAAGCTATGCTGGCTTCGTTGGCTGCATCTATACCGCCAATCAGCAGATGATAGTTGTCCTGTTGTGCCTGTTCGATAATTTTTTGCAGTACCAAAGCGCCATAGCCTTTGCCCTGCTGATCGGGCGCGACGTAGACCGAATGCTCCACTGAGTACTTAAAAGCCGGAAAGGCCCGAAAAGTGCCATAGCTGCCAAAAGCTACCAGTTGATCCTGCTCGTTTAACAATCCCAGCACCGGAAAATTGCCAGCAGCTTTGTTGGCGAACCATTGTTGCATAGTGGCCATAGTGCGGGGTTTGTATTCGTACAAAGCCGTCGTATTTAAAATAGCGTGATTAAAGATCGCCAGTATAGCTTCGGCATATTGATCATAACTGCAGGAGACAAAACGCATCCGGCTTTTCCTTTTCGTCTGTTAGCTGCGGTACAAAGTTTTAATCAGGTGGTAACCAAACTGGGTTTTCACCGGGCCATGCACTTCAAGTATGGCTTTTTTAAACACCACTTCATCAAAAGCTCTGACCATCTGACCTGGTTTAAACTCACCTAAATCACCGCCTTTTTTGCCAGAAGGGCACAGTGAGTGTTTTTTAGCAAGTTCATGAAAACTGGCGCCTTTGGCCAGTAGTTGTTTTAATTTTTCTGCTTCAGCAGCAGTTTTTACCAGAATATGGCAGGCACAAGCTTTTGACATTTAACATTACCTTTTCAATAAGCTTTTATTCTAACTCTTTATCGCCGAAAGCGTAATAGCAGGCCTTGATAGAGTAAACCGCGCCTAAGACCAGGCTCTGACCACAAGTATTGCTTTTAGTATCCTTCTTGATTGAACCAGCGATCAAGGTTCAGAACAAGGTAGTTGCCACTGATGCTTGAAATTATTTCAATTACCAGAATATCGTTTTTAAATTTACATTTGTTTAAATTTGTATTGTATTGATTTTAAGTTGTTTTTTGTGATTTTTCTTTTATTTTTGAATGGTTGTGTTTTGGTCGTTGTTAACATTTCCTTGTAATGCTGCAATCAGGTGTAATATAAATGGAAGTGCGCAATCCGGGTTAAGTTTGTACCTGTTTAATAATAAAAATTGAAAATCTAGGAAGGTTCAGAATGCAACGCAAAGGTTATTCACTCTTAGCGGTCGCGGTCTCCGCGGCGCTATCTGGTTCTGTTTTAGCAGCAGAACCGCAAAAATCCATTTATTCTCCTGAAAGTGAAGGTGTGGTCAGTTACGATACTGCAGTTAAAAATAAAATCAGACTGGAACAACGCCCTCACTACTTTATTGTAAGACTTGAAAATGCTCCTTTAGCTCAGGCTGCTGCAGCATCGCAATCAGCGGCAGTGGCTAAAGGTAACAGGCTGGATATGTCTTCAGCAGCCGTTACTAAACAATCTTCGTTACTTGCAGCAGAACGTCAGAGTTTTGCTCAAGCTTTAAAAAGTTCTCTGCCTGATGCCAAAGTTGATCGTCATTACGACACTGTGCTCAATGCGGTTGTAGTCAGCTCTGAGCAGGATATTTTTGATCAGCTGTCAGCCTTGCCTGGCGTGACACAAGTCTATCGCGAAGAAATGTATTATGAACAAATGGATGCATCTCTTGATTTAATTAAGGCAAAACAAGTCTGGGAAAAACTCGGTGGCAGTGCTGAAGCGGGTAAAGGCGTTAAAGTTGCGGTGATCGATGGTGGTATCCGACCAGAAAACCCAATGTTTCGCGATACAGGATTTACCGCTCCTGCGACTAAAGTGACTACAGATTATTGTGCCACAGTTCAACCTGATTTCTGTAATAACAAATTAATAGTAGCGCGTTTCAGTGCTCCAACCTTCGCTACTATTGAACAAGAATACCTGAGTCCCTTGGGCCAGGGCGGCCATGGTACCCACGTGGCAGGTACCATCTTAGGTATGCCTACTACTGTGTATTTTAACGGCTCAGGTAATACGGATGAAAATGGTGACGTAGTGAATGCCCCTAAAGCGGGTTACACCAAGGTCGATGTGTCCGGTGTGGCTCCTGGTGCCTATCTGATGGCTTATAAAGCCCTGTTCCAGGTCTATCGCACAACCAACGGCGTCACTACTGTCACAGGCAGTGGTTCAGACGTCATGTTGTTAGAAGCTCTGGATTGGGCAGTCAAAGATGGCGCTGATGTAATCAACAACTCATGGGGCGGTGGTGCAGGTGGTGATCCGGCGGCCAGCCCTTATCAGGCCTCTTTTGCTGCAGCAGAAGCTGCTGGCGTGGTGATAGTTACAGCCGCAGGTAACGATGGCCCTACAGCTAAAACTATTGGCTGCCCAGCTTGTATCGAGACAGGTATCACTGTTGCCAGTACCACTCATGGCCGCTATTTTGCCAATAAAGTGACTTTAGCTGGTGCCGACTTCCTGGCTGTCGCTGGTTCAGCATTTAGCTCTACAGTGGCACAGCTCAGTGCTGATGTGTCAGCTCCTGTCGCTTTGGCTTCAGTCGTAGCGCCAGACAATGCCTTAGGCTGTACTGCTTATCCTGCAGATAGTTTTAAGGGTAAAATTGCCGTTATTTCCCGCGGCAGCTGTAATTTCACTGATAAAATAAACAACGCAGCAGCAGCCGGAGCTGTGGCTGTGATAGTGATTCAGAATAATGATGGCGAACCTACAGTCATGTCGAATCCGGGTGTGACTATTCCGGCTGTCATGATCAGTAAGGCGGATGGCGCTAAGCTGGCAACAGCTGGCAATACAGCTGTTACTATCGGCATCAAAGCGGATAAAGTTCTGTCTGCTCAGTTTGCCGATATTATGAGTGATTTTTCTTCTCGTGGTCCAAACGGTAACAGTAACTTCCTGAAGCCTGACATTGGTGCTCCTGGTAGCAGTATTTTATCTGCAACTTCGCCTGATGCTTTTGCAGATTCGCGCACATTCCAGTTAAACAGCGGTACTTCAATGGCATCACCTCATGTAGCAGGTGCTGCGGCTTTAATGAAACAACTCCACCCAAGCTGGACTCCTGTTGAAATTAAAACCGCTTTAACTTCAACAGCAGTGAATGGCCTGAGAAAAGAAAATGCTGTAACAGCTACGACTCCTTTTGATCTGGGCGCTGGTCGTCTTGATATAGACAGAGCAACTAAAGCTGGTGTGACTTTTGATAAGCCTTCTTTTGCACAAGATCCTTGTGTCGCCGAATGTACTTTTACCAGAACCATCAGAAACATGACCAATAAAGAAGTGACCTGGACTCCTTCTTTATCTTTAACTGATGCAGCGATGACAGGTGAATTTAATAAATTATCTGTGACCTTAAAGCCTTACGGCACAGCAGGGGATTCAACTGAATTTAGTCTGAAGTTAAACGGTTCATTTGCCACATTGGACAACTGGAGTTTTGGTCAGGTGCTGTGGACTCCGAGTGATGCGTCCATTCCTACCGCCACTATGCCTATTGCTGTCCGTGTTGCGACATCCTCTGACAGCTCATTATTATCTACTGTAGCTGTTGGGGAACTGACACCTGCTACGGCGGCTGTAGTATCCACTACGGTAAATAACAAGTCTTTTACCGGCGAAGTCTCAGTTGTATCGACCTTGCCAACAGGCACTAAACTGGTTGCAGCAAGCGGTAATGCCGAGGTGTCTGCAGGTAATGAAGCTAAATTTGATGCCAATGCAGATACAGGTGTAGTGTCATGGTCAGGCAGTTTGAATTTGCCTTCTATGCGCTTTACCTCTGGTACGCCGATAAACTATGAACTAGCCAGCAATGGGGGCACCCGTGTCACTTGTTCGGATAGCTGTGACGAGTTTTACTCGGGCCTGAACTTAGGAGGTGCGGGTTTACCTGTGACTTTTAATGGTCAGACGTATAATAGGGTCTACCTGTCTGATAATGGTATTGTCACTTTCTCAAATGCGGCTACCACCCCGGCCCCATCTTTTGCAAACCAACAATTACCAAGAACAGTGACGCCAAACAACCTGGTCGCTCCGTTCTGGACTGATATGGATTTAGCAGGTGGCGGTGCTGGTGGCGGTGATTTGTATTACGACGTGCTGATAGTGGACGACGTAGATTATCTGGTTGTCGAATGGAATAAAGTGCGTGTGTATGATGACGCTGCCGGTAACGAATACAGCTTCCAGGTCTGGATGGCACTGAACGCGCCTGAACATATCTTCTTCAATTATCTGAATATGGGTGCTATGCCGGCAAATGTGACTGTAGGTGCTGAGGATGTGGCCGGAACTTTAGGTGTGAGTCAGTATTTTAACGGAACCGGCACTGCACCTGCGTCTTCTCAATCTCTGGATTTGAATGTAGTGGCTGGTGGTAAATTAACCATGAGCTACGCAGTGGCCAATACTGGTGCACTGGCCTTAGGTAAGGAAGATATGGTAACAGTAGCTGAAGACACTGCCACTGCTGCTTTTGATGTGCTGGCCAATGATGCAGCGTCTTTCGAAAAAGTAATTCAGTCAAAAGTGACTCATGCAGGCAAAACGCTGGATGCTTTTAATAAGCTGACGGTAAAACCTGATGGTGCTTTAACTAAGCTGGCCGTAGTGACAGCGCCGGCTAATGGTACTGTTGCAGTTACAGAAGGGAAATTCGTTTATACCCCTAAAGCGAACTTCAACGGCGCTGACAGCTTCACTTATCAGGCTGAAGATCAGTCTGGTGCTAAAACTCTGCCGGCAAAAGTTGCTGTGACTGTGACTGCGGTCAATGATGCACCTACTTTAGTGGCCGGTCCAGGAGTGAAGGTTGAAGAAGGTCAGAATGCGACTTTATCTGTCAGTGGCTCTGATATTGACGGTGATACTTTAACCTACAGTTGGACTCGTGTCTCAGGCCCTGCAGTATCAGTCAGTTCAACGTCCAGCACTGTGACGGTGAAAGCTCCTGCTGTTGAACAGGATCAGGTGGTTGTTTTCAGTGTAACTGCCTCAGATGGCAAAGCTACTTCAGCTCCTGTTGAGGTCGTGATGAAAGTGACGAATGCCAGAAGTTCAGGCAGTTTCGGCTGGTTATCCTTACTGTTATTGCCTCTGGCTCTGTGGCGCCGTCGTCGCAGCTAATATCGATAGCAGCTATAAAAGACCGCCTTAACAGGCGGTTTTTTTATACCTGTATGAAACTTTATAGAAGCAGGGCACATAGTTCAGAAAAAAAAAGCCCGCGTTATGCGGGCTTGGTATCTGATAGCCTGATTAATTTGGCTTATTCAGTGTTTCAATCACATCGAGTTTGGCTTCTTTGACCAAACCTGATGCCCGTATTGATTTCATCAGCTCGGTCAGGTTAGTTCCGGCTGGTGCTTGTACTATGGCAATTTGTTTATTGATTGCTTTTACCAGACCCAGGCCAAACTGTTGTTGCAGTTGCTGTAAGGACAGCTGATCTTTGGCCAGTATAGAAATACGGCCTGTGACTACACCCATCTCTCCAGTCAGCAGGTTTTTAACCACAGAATCAGTTTTGACTGTGCCGTCAGCACTGACTGCAGCCCGTTGCACTATGGCACGACCATTGATTAAGGCTGTATTGTTGCTGCCAGCCAGGCTGGATGGTACCAATATCAGATCTGGCTGTACTTTATAGACGCCAAAATCTGCTTTTTCATTCAGCTGTTGTTTTTTTGCTTCAGTTTTTACTGCAAACTTTTTTAGCTCAGGGTTGAGTTCTGCTGCTTGCACTGATGTCATAGTTCCGATAGCGGCCAGAGCGGCTATGGCTAATTTAATTTTCATAACTCTGCACTTCCTCTGTTAGCGGCCAAATACGCGGATAGCTACACCTTCGACAACTGAAGGTGCAGTGTTGTTGACATAACCATCAACACCTAACAAACCACCAGCCGAAGCATAGTTTGAAGCTCCTGCATCCAGCACCTTAATTTTCCAGGTACCTTTCGCATTTTCGCCATAAAAAGCATTGGTTAAGAATACTGAATTGTGCAGTACATAACCTGGATTTTCTGAAAAGTCTTCAGCCAAAGCCGGATAGATCAGAGCTTGTTTTGAAGACAACAATACGCTTTTTGTGCCAGCTGGTGACGTCACTTCAATAGCTAAGTCAATACCTGCTGTGGTCTGGAAACGGCCATCCACAGTGTCAAAACCATACTGCATTTCTGGGTTAGCAATAGAGAATTTCAGCTGAGCACCTTCCAGCACCAGCGCATCTGCTACGTCTATACTGACAGTTGCACCTACAACGCTGTTATCAGGCACTGGCAAGGCTAAAGAGGCTGGTGTTGTAGCGTAAGTGCCTACACCAGTCCAGTCGGCAATCACTGCTGTACCTAAGTTGGTTTTGTAGTTTTTCGCCATAGTCACAGCAGCACCAGCGTCGACACGACCGAAACCATAGTAGTTGTTGAAGTTAAAACCGGCGGCATTTTTGACCCAACCCTGGTGAGCCTGAAACTTGCCATCAGCTAAATCCAGTGAAACAGCAGCATTGGTTTTATCCACCATAGTGCTGGTGGAGGCCAGAATATGGCGGATATCGCGGTAACTTAAAGCCGGATTGGCTGAAGCGATCAGTGCCACTACGCCTGAAGCATTAGGAGCAGCCGACGAAGTACCGTTGAAGGTGGAGGTATAGTTACAGCTGGCGTTTTCCGGATGCCCCGGGTTATTAAAGGGGTAAAATCCGGCAAAAAAGCCAGGGAAATAGGCGCCGTCATAGTCATCTGCGGAGGCAAAGCTGCTGTAGCCGCGTAAACAGGTCATTTGGTCTGTCGTCACCATAGCTGGTGCCAATTCGCCGTATTCACCTGCCGGAGCTGAGACGAGCAAGTTTGAGCCTGCTGTTGAATAGCTAGTGTGTTTGCCATCACTGTTGACTGCACCAACGCTGAAGTAATAAGGCGTAGCTTGTGAAGGTTCAAAGTTACCGTTGTAACAGGTTAAACCTAAATCATTGGCGCCATTGACCCGACACAAGTCAGAATCGTAGTTAGCACGGCCATCAAGGAAGCTGTTGCCGCTGGATTTCATATTGACTGCGCCTAAACCTGAGCGAAGCTCAGTGGCACTGTATCGCTGTACCTCTTCATCAAATTCGGAATAAGCAATAGCGGCAGGAATGGTAATACCATAACTGCGGTTAAATACAGCTACAGGTTCAGTGGGGGTGATACCACTGCCAGGTGCACCATGGCTTAAGGTAAAAGCCAGATTACTTTGCTCCTGTAGATAGTTCATACCAATAAGCTTAGCGTCAGGCGCTACACCACGACCACCTAAACCGTTCCAGCCTTCTGCCGCAATTAAGCCGGCGACGCTGGTACCGTGGTCACCAAAGGCCGAGATATTGGTTGGGTTTGTTGGGTCTGGAGCACCTGCTTCAAAATTGATTGAACGGTTTGCCAGCACATTGCCTTGTAAATCTTCGTGATTGATTTCCATCCCTGAGTCTACAACCACAGCTATGGTATTAGCACCTGTTGAGCCAGCGGCATAAGCTGCTGGTACATTCATATCTTCACCAGCAACCAGTATGCCTGGGTTTTTTAACGACTCGACTATAGCTGTTGCCTGAGCTTCGGAAATCCCAGCAAGTTCAACCAACAAGGTGACATAAGTCTTATAGACAGAATCACTCATTGAATAAGCTTTTTGGCCTGTATTTTTTAAATGCCATTGCTGGTAGGCCAGAGGATCAGTCCCTGCGCTTGCGATGGTCACAGTCGCAGTAGCAGATTCATTGCCGTCTGAGACAGTGTATGAAAATAGCTGTTGGCCAGGAGCTGTTGGGATAAACACAAAATTCAGACCTGTAACGACCAGGCTGCCTTTACTGAGTTTATAGACTCCGCCTGAAGCTGCGACTGCAGTTCCATTTTCGGAGATAGCGGTCAGGGATAAGGTATCTTTGTTTGCATCTGATGCAGCGAAGGATCCTGATACAGGAACCCATTCTCTTGCTTCGATGTTTGTCAGTGATACATTGGTTGCTTGTGGAGCGATATTTTTAGCTCCGTCACCACCGCAGGCTGCAAGAGCAACCAGCACAGCAACGGATAAAGCAGAATGTTTTAGCTTTGACATTGTGTTGTTCTCTGTTCCATATGATTCAGTTTTTGTTATGAGCTTTTTGATTATAAATTGCGCATTTTTATAACCAGACGCTTCTTTATCCTAGCATGTTAATAAATTGAAACTCCAGCTCGGTATTTATGTTTTTTATTGTTGCAATTATTTTGGATTTATACAGGTTTTCTGTGTGATTTCGGAGGGATAAAAATTCAGGGCAAAAAAAACGGAGCTCAAAGCTCCGTTTTAACAGCAAAGGCCGGGGTGTTAAGCGGGCTGTTGTTGGGTAATACAGTGTACGTTGCCGCCACCTAATAAAATCTCACGGCCAGGCACTGTGACGACCTGATGCTTTGGAAAGACTTTAGATAAGATGTCGATCGCAACCTGATCGTTGGCATCATCAAATACCGGCAGCACCAAACCGCCATTGCATAAATAGAAGTTGATGTAAGAACCGGCTAAACGGGCTTCAGATTCACGAGGTACTGCTGCACCTGTTAAATCCACAGTAGCGTATTCGTCTGCTTTGGCCAGCATAGGCGCAGGCACGGGCAGCTTGTGGACTGTGAATTTACGGCCTTTGGCATCAGTGCTGTTTTCCAACACTTCTAAAGCAGCGCGTGAGCGTTCGTACTGTGGATCGTTTTTATCATCAGTCCAGGCCAATAAAACTTCAGCAGGGCCGACAAAACAGCACATATTATCGACGTGACCATCGGTTTCGTCGTTAAAAATGCCTTCTTTGAGCCAAATCACTTTATCAATACTTAAGTAATCTGACAGCATCTGCTCGATTTGTTCGCGCGTTAAATCCGGGTTACGGTTTTTATTCAGCAAACACTCTTCAGTGGTCAGCAAGGTGCCTTCGCCATCGACATGAATAGCGCCACCTTCGAGCACAAAGCCTTCAGTGCGGTAACGTGGCGTGCCTTCGATATTGGCAATCTTTTGTGCGACCTGGTCGTCTCTGTGCCAAGGGAAGTACAAACCACCCTCTAAGCCGCCCCAGGCGTTAAAAGTCCAGTCGACTGCGCGCACTTCTTTGCCATTGGTGACAAAAGTAGGGCCAGTGTCACGGCACCAGGCGTCATCTGTAGAGGTTTCAACCACACGAATGGGGTGAGTGGTTGGCTCTAAGCTCAACTGGGCCTGCGCATTAGCAAACTGAGCGGCAGAAGCCAGCACAGTCACAGGCTCAAAACGGGCAATAGCGCGAATGACGGCGCAAAAGGCGTGCTGAGCTGGTTTGGCGCCTAAACGCCAGTTGTCGGTGCGCTCTGGCCATACCATCCAGGTTTGTTTATGTGTCGCCCATTCGGCTGGCATAAAAAAACCATCGGCACGAGGCGTACTTTGTAAGGTAACAGCCATCTTAGTTGTTACCTTCAGTTGGTATGGTTTTGCCGTCTTTGGTTAAGATAGCACCGTACAAGTCGATACGACGGTCACGGTAGACGCCCCAGTTACGGCGGTTTTTCGCGGTTTCGTCTAAATCGAAGGTGTGCACTAACACAGCTTCGCTGACTTCGTCGGCTTCTTCCACTTTGGCACCAAACTCGTTGGCAATAAAAGAGCTGCCGTAGAAGGTAATAGCGTAATCGTCTTCAGTTTCACGACCAATACGGTTGGATGCAATCAGCGGCACTAAGTTAGCAGCGGCATGGCCTTGCTGTGTACGTTGCCAGTGTTCGCGTGAATTCACGGTTTCATCGTGAGGTTCTGTGCCTATAGCTGTTGGGTAGAACAACAGTTCTGCACCCATTAATGCCATGCTGCGGGCACATTCAGGGAACCATTGGTCCCAGCAAATACCAATACCAATTTTGGCATAGGCGGTATCCCAGACTTTAAAGCCGGTGTCACCTGGAGTGAAATAGAACTTTTCACTGTAGCCCGGGCCGTCAGGAATATGGCTCTTGCGGTATAAACCTAAGTTACTGCCGTCTGCGTCGATCACAGCGACTGTGTTGTAAAAGCAGTTGCCGGCTTTTTCATAAAAGCTGATAGGCAGAACGACCTTCAACTCTTTGGCAATTTTGCTGAAATGTTTGATAGCCGCATTGTCTTCGACAGACGTTGCGAACTCTAAATATTCATACTTTTGTTTCTGGCAGAAGTAGTTACGTTCAAACAGTTCCTGCAGCAGGATAATTTGTGCACCCTGAGCAGCCGCATCACGGACTAAGCGCTCACCACGGGCAATATTTTCTTCTACATTCCAGCCACCAATCATTTGGGTGGCGGCCACAGTTACCTTACGCATGCAAAGTCTCCTCAAGCCAGAGCTATTAGTCAAACAGAATTCAAATCAAAAGATGCAGCTACTCTAGTCAGTTTTGCCCTTAGGGGCAACTAACAGCGCCAACCAACAGGGCAACCCACAAGGGCAATCAAAAGCCTGGGCCGCAAGGGCGCGCAAAATGCCGTATTTTTGCGCTGTCGTCAATGAGTTTTGGGCTGTTCAGGCAGAGTTTCAGGGCAGTTGTTGTTGCCCTGAATTAACTATGGGTGGATATGCAAAAATAGCGGTTTTTTAGTGAATTTTATTGGTTTGTTTCTTTGGCTAAACGGGCGGCCAATAACAGCAACTCACTCTGCAGCCTGACTTTATAGTTGATATGCTGATAGCTGTATTGCACTAAGCCGTCCTTATTCAGGATATACACAGCGGGCACAGGCAATACGACCTTGCCGCTGCTCGCCTCTTTATTCAGATTCAGTTTGTAAGTGTTTAAATAAGTTGCGCTGGTTTTTTCATCCAGATAATAAGCCACACCAAAAGCACTGCTCAGATTGAACTGACTGTCTGATAACAAGGTATAAGTAATAGCAGCGCCTTTGGTATCTTTTAGGCTGGCCTGAATAGCTGCTGGGCTGTCTGGTGTCACTGCAATCAATTGATAACCTAAAGCGCCAAGTTTAGGTTCAATCTCACGTAAGGCCGCCAATTGCAGGTTGCAATAAGGACACCAGCCGCCGCGGTAAAACACCAATACAGTGTCTTGTTGTTTTAACACTGAGTTGAGTTCGACCGGATTGCCTTTGGCATCCTGTAGGCTGACCAGAGGCGCTGACATGCCGTTTAATAAGGGCTTAATATCTTCGGGGCTTTGGGCAATACGAGGTTGTGCCAACAGGCTAAAACTAAAGAGGCTGAGGCTAAGTAACAGAATTTGCTTAATTTTCATTGTGGTTGTTCCTTGAGTTATGTCTGCTTATATACCGGAACTGCGTTAATAATCTTTCAGCAGCCGGCGAATAAATCCTGATATAGCGCAAAGTAAAAACCAAAAAGCAGGGTAGAATGCCAGGAAGTGAGTGGGAGGTGTCTGTGCTGGATGTATTGATTGTAGGTGGTGGTATGGTAGGCGCTTCAGTAGCGCTTAAGCTCAGCCGTGCCGGTTTGCAAGTAGGCTTAATAGAAAAACAACCTGTCGTCGCTTTTGATCCTGACAGCGCTGTAGATTTGCGGGTATCGGCGATCAACAGACGTAGCGAGCAATGGCTGACTGATTTAGCAGCCTGGCCTTTATTGCAGCAATGGCGTTTATGCCCCTACAGACGTTTACAGGCTTTTGAAGCGGAACAGCCGGGTTTAACATTCCATGCTGATGAAGTAGCGTTAACTCACCTGGGCCATATAGTGGAAAACAATCTGATCCAGCAGTCGCTTTGGGCTAATTTCCCTGCAAAGTTGCAACAATTTTGCCCGGCCACTGTGACTGGTTTTAGCCAGCAGCCGGATTTTGCTTCTGTCAGCACCGCGGAATTTGGCGAGTTAAAAGCTAAACTGGTGATAGCAGCAGATGGTGGTCAGTCGCAGCTGCGTCAGTTAGCACAAATTGGTGTGTCGGGCTGGCAGTATCAACAAAGCTGTTTAGTAGTCACAGTCAACACTGAGTATGAGCAGCAGGACATTACCTGGCAGCAGTTTAACGAATCAGGCCCCAGAGCTTTTTTACCTTTGCCGGGTAAGCAGGGCTCTTTAGTTTGGTACGATCATCATCATAAAGTTAAGCAGCTGGCTGCTTTATCTAAAGCTGCTTTGGCTGAACAAATACAGCAGGCTTTTCCGGCTAAGCTTGGCAAAATTACAGTTGAACAAGTCGCTGCTTTTCCTTTAGCTCGTGTGCATGCAAAAGACTATGTCAAAGGACGGCTGGCGCTGGTTGGGGACGCAGCTCACAGTATAAATCCATTGGCAGGGCAGGGCGTGAATTTAGGTTTTGCCGATGCAATGCTGTTGTGTGAACTACTGGAGCAAGCTTTTGCCCAAGGTCGGGATCTGGCGGATACGACCTTGTTACGACAGTACCACACTACACGTCAGCGCGAAAATGCACTGATGATGTCGGCTATGGATGTGTTTTACCAAAGCTTTAGCAGTCAATTTCCCCCTGTACGTTTGTTACGCCGTTTAGGCTTAGCTCTGGCAGAAAAGTCTGGTCCGATAAAACATTGGGTGAGCCGCTACGCTGTGGGTATCAACTAACACTGTGCTCTGATATCAAATTAGCCTTTTAACCTGCATGGGTTATGAAGATGAGCAGACAACTAAAAGGCTTCTAAATTAACGATAGCAAAGCCAGTTCGTTCTGCCGCTGTCTTTTCGTCGATAAACAACTTCAGGCTGTAGCTGTTGCTCAGTGCAGAGTAACTGGCTTGAATATGCAAACGGCTATTGTCAGGCTGAGGACTAGGTTGAAAGTCAAGCACCATAGTGGCGTTGGCTAAATGGCTTTGTTTGTAAGTGGCAGCGGCTTGCGGAGCTGTTTTTAAGACCTGATCCAACAAACTTAATTGTTGCTCTAGTGTTTGTTCTGATGTTGCTCCAGCTTCTGCACTGACCCAGTTTACAGCACCAAACTGATAACTGACCTGAGTTAACAGAGAGCTGGTCTTTTGCCTGAGGATCTCGTAGTCCGCATCCTGATAAAAGGTCAGTTGCAGCGCGGCAATTTTATCTTCAGCCCACTGTATTTCTACTTTGGCATCCGTCTGAAACAGCTGGATAGTGGTTTTATTTAGGGTCTCAGGTTTGATCTCTGCTTTAGCTGAACCCAAAGCTAAGTCGGGTAGCTGAAAATCTGCCGCCAGCAAAGTGCCGCTGAACATCATCAGAGCCAACAAAGAAAAAACACGCATACCCAAACTCCGCCTACTTTTAGCCACTATGGCTATAAGATAGCAGTAATAGACTGTTTCAATAAATAAATTATGCTATTCAAAGCGTTGTTGTAAAACGCCCCTTAGTTTTTGTTTAAACAGCACCCGTCCCTGGGTTTTGTTTTGGAGAGTAAAGTGTTGAGTGTGGCTTTTTGCTAAATCAGCTTTTATTCACGAAATTTGGAAGATACTGAGTTCAGTTCCTGTGCTAGTCCACGCAGTTGATCCGATATATCAGCCACTGTACTTTGTACTTGGATAGTTTTATTGAATGAATCGGCCATTTGATGGGTGTTACCCAGCACCAAACTGGCGACCATGGTTTGCTCTTCCGTTGCGGTCGCAATTTGAGCATTGACCATATTAATTTTGTCTATTTCCTGATTAATCAATTCAATAGAGCTACCTGCTTCTGCAGTTAATACAGCGCTGTTATTGGCTTTGGTAACGGCCTGATCCATCAGTCGAACCGCGCTATCAACGTTTTGCGTCAGCTTGCCCAACAAATCACGAATAGTAGTCACAGAAGAGGCGGTGCGGGATGACAGCAAACGCACTTCGTCCGCTACTACTGCAAAACCCCGGCCCTGCTCACCAGCCCGAGCCGCTTCAATAGCTGCGTTTAGCGCCAGCAAGTTAGTTTGATCGGCGATATCATTAATGCTTTTCAAAATACCGCCCACTTCCTGCGTTTGCTTAGCAAGATCAGTAATAACAGCGCTGGTTTGTGCTATTTCTCCTGCCAGATCTTTAGAAGCCTGAACAGAATAGGTGGTTTTTTCATAACCCAGTTTGGCCAGACGGCTGGCGTCATTGGCGCTGCCTGAGGCTGCGTTTGCAGATTGGCTGATGTCTTTGACGCTGCTCTGCATTTCTTCCATTGAATGCGACACAGTATCAGCATCATTTTTTTGCTGGCTTGTCATGTTATCCAGTTCGTGCATTCCCTGAGCCAAAGCGTCTGCAGAGCGGCTAACCGGGTCGACCAACTGGGCAATTGCAACAAAAGAGCTTTGTAGCAGCGAGATAAATTCGTTGAAATTTCTGGCTACAGCACCGAGTTCATCTTCAGAATCAATACTAAGACGGCTGGACAAAGAACCTTTACCTGAAGCTAAAACCTGCAGCGAACTGGCAAGATTATTGGCGGTTTTACTGATATTACGCCCTATCACGTGGCCGACAACAGCCATGATAATTAACAAAACAGTGCCAAATAACACAATAATCAATACTGACCTCTCCGACGAAGCCGACATATCGACAAGGATTTGTTGGAAGTTATCGTCAGTTTGTTTTTCATAGGTTACGAAGCCAGTTTTTGCTGTTTCATACAAAGCTGTTTTATTTTGAATAATGCCTTGTGCTGCTCCCATATCTAAGGTGCCATCTATCATAGATTGGGCTATTTTCGCAGCTGCTTCAGCATAAACGCTAAAATTCTGTTCCAGAGCTTCAAGTTGTTTCAGATTAGTGGTGTCGAGTTTCTTTAGTTGAGCCAGGTTACTGACAACACGTTCTTGCGTTGCTTTAGCTGTGCTTAATATATCCGGATCTGACAATGAAACAGACTGGGTAAAAAATTCTTCAACAGCATTAAACTCCACCACCATTTGGGAGGCAAGTTTGGAGCTGTCGTACATTTTATCTTTGATCAATGCAATACTGTCGGCATTTCGGGCTGTAAAATAAATCGAAGACGTCAGTACTATTAAAAAAGCTAAGATTGCGATAGCAATAATAAGCCAGATTTTTTTTAATAAACTCAGGTATTTGAGCATAAGTAGTATCCAGATTATGGCTTACAACAAAGGCAGGTGACTTGGTCACCTGCCTGGACAAACTTTAGTTCAGAGTTAATGCTACTTTGACACTGCCAGTCACAGCGCCTGAGCTGACGTAGCCTATAGCCGCTGGGTTCTTAGCCACAGCATCCAGTACTTCCTGTTCTGATGCCAGTTCTTTCGGTGGAGTGCCTTTACCAGTAAATACCAGTTTAGACCAATATGCTTTCATTTGGCTGGAAGAACGGCCTAAAGCTTTTTGGTCAAAGTCAGCTCTTACTGCCACAGCTTCGGCCAAATTTACTGGTTCTGCCGCTTTGCCATCAGTAAAACTTTTGGCTCGGCCGGTAAAAATTTTATTAATATCATCCTGAGACAGCGCAGCTGCGTTGGATGGGTGAACTATCACTGCAACATTGGCAAAAGCCATAAAGCTTAGTGTCAGAGCAGGAATTAAGATTAATTTTTTCAACATGATTTGATTCCTTAAAACACCAGATCTACGCCAACAACCACGACGCTGTCTTTGCGATTGGCTGTTTTATTATCTGCATTGGTGTATTGAGCTTTAAATGCAGCTGAAGGGTGGAAGTCATAACGCACACCGACGTTGATACTGTTACGTTCTGATTCCAGGCTATTTACCAAGCCAGCAACAGGCGCGAAAATAGGTGATGCGGTAGGAACTCCCGCATAAATTTCAGTTTTAGCTTTGTTATCTTCTTTTTCGAAAGAGACATAAGGCGTGATAGTGTCAAAACGATGACCGACTGAAATGTAATAGGACTCTTGGTCGGAAATGAAGGAATCCTCTACTTTGGCTTTGGTAATCTCAGAGACCACCACCCAGTCGTTTTTGTCTATGTTAAAACCAACGCCGGCAAAAGAGCTGGATTCATCCACTATATCCATTTTTTTTGCCAAAGCACCAAGACCAAAGGCTGATAACTGAGCATATAAGCCAGTAGGGCTGTCTAGTTGACCTACGTAAAAAGTAGTTTTACCAATAAGGTAAGCCATGCGGAACGAGTAACCGTCTTGACCCAGTTCCCAGGCTACACCTGTGATGTTTTCAATTTGTGCATCTGCAATCGCACTACCTATAGCTGCGTCACCATCATAGCTGCCGACGATAAACTGCAAAGATGAGTCAAAGTTGCCCAAGGTTGTTGTGTGGTATAGCGAAGCACCTTCGATATTATCGAAACCCAGACCATAAACACTTTGTGGGACACGTGACCAGTCGTAGGCATAACCTACGTCACGGAAATCTGAGTATTTGTAAAAGGGAGTTCTTAAACGGCCAGCATTAACACGCAGGTTATCCGTCAAGTCATAGCTTAAAAAAGCCCATTCAAATTTGACCTCCCAGTCATCTGCACCGCGGCCTAACAGCTGAGCAGTCACAGAGAGTTTGTCACCCAGATCTGATTTAACTTGCAGTGCGGCTAAACTTTCATTTTTAAAACTAAAGTTGTCATCGTAGCCATACAGTGAATCATCGCTACTTAATGCCATACCGCCTTTAATTGAAGCAAAACCGTTAATATCTATAGCCGCATGGCTAGCGCCAGAAACAACAGCAGCTATGGTGAGTGCCAACAATTTACGTTTTAACATAGGGTACCCTCATCGATTTTATAATGTTGTACGTTTGTTCAGGCCAAATAGCTTCAGCCTTTTTTAAAAATCATCAGTCAACCATGACTAAGTTTTTGTTCTCTAATAGTCGTGAGTCTCGGGTTTGGTCAGTGCTGTAAAACCAAACTGTTTGACAGAACTCGTACCTTTTTTGCCATTAGATCCGTCTTTATCGCATTAATTATACAACTCAACGAATTGCATTACCAGTTTTTTCATATTTATCAAATTTGCGTGTGATTTTTTACGGAAAACAAAACCCCTAGCTTTAACCATAGCTAAGAGCTCAGAATTGGTTGATTTTTTTATTTGATTTACAACAACTTTAGTTGTAATTGGATGCAGGCTGAGTCTGTAGGTAGGGGCTGATGACTGGCGACGATCAGAATTTGCTGATGACAGCGTTGGCGCAATGTCCGGATTAATTCTTGTGCTGTGTAGGAGTCGAGTCCCACTAACGGCTCGTCCAATAATAGAATGCTGTTGTTTTGCAGCAGCATTCTGGCCAAGGCTATGCGTCTGGCCTGACCGCCTGAAACTGCAACGCCATATTCGCCCAGTGGAGTGTCGAGGCCCTGTGGTAAGGTCGCCAACCAGTCCTGTAGTTGTGCATCAGCTAACACCTGGTGCAGCTCTTCGTCGCTGGCTTGAGCTTTGGCCAAACGTAAATTGGCCGCCAGTGTCATATTAAATAAGCTCACCTGTTGTGAAAGCAAAGCAATATGCTGTCGTTGAATGGATGAGGTATAGAGCTGCAGATCCTGACCATTCACTAAAACCCGCCCTGATGCAGGCAATAACCAACCAGCTACAGTGCTGAGCAAGGTCGATTTTCCTACACCTGAAGGGCCTTGGAGCCAAAGCATATCACCAGCTTTTAAACTGAAATCCACAGCCATAGTGCGTTGCAAAGCGCCAGGATAAGCCGCAGATAATTGCTGTAATTGAAGAGTTACAGGCCCGGTGAGCTGACTACAACTACCAGTGTCTGCTTGTGGCTGAATTTGATTTAGCCGTTGTTTTGCCATAGCGCTGTCGGCCAGATGCCGGTACAAACTAGCCAGTGGCAACCAGAGCTCAGACAAAGCGAAAGTGGACATCAATAGAGCGACCAAAGCTGCAACGCTGATGTGCTGCTCTGCCGCCAAAGGTAAAGCTGTGATCAACAAATGAAAACTCATCAGCGCTAAGCCGCTTAACAGTAGAAACTGGCAACTTAGTTCCAGCAGCTGCTGACGCCATAACAGCTTTTGGTACTGTTGTTCTGTGTGCTGCCATTGCTGCTCTGCCTCTGTCCAGCCTTGATGCAGTTGTAACATAGTCAGAGCAGATAAAGGCTCCAGTAGCTCTTGTCGGCGCTGAGACGCCAGTATGACCAGCTGACAGGCGCGCTTATACCCCAACACCAGAGCTAAGACTGGCACTAGCAATAAACCCAGTAGATAGCCCCAAGCTAGCTGCGCCAATTGTTGTTGCCACAACCAAAGCGCAACAAACCAGGCGGTGCTAATCAGACAAGTCCAGAACAGGGGAGCGACCAGACGCAAAGGCCATTGATCCAGTCTGTCTATGTCTGTGATCAGCCGCTGCAGTAAATCGGCCGATCTGCTACTTGGCCGAAAGGCGCTGGCTAAGAATCTTTGCATAAACCAAAGCCGCAATTGTTGCAGCAAAAGTAAGATAGCGTTGTGCGAGCTTAGGCGCTCAAAGTAACGGCCTGCAGTACGGCTGATCGCAAAAAAACGGATCAAGGCGGCAGGGCCAAAATAGTTAAAACTGCCTGCGCTCGCAAGCTGTAAACCAGCCAAAGCAGAGGCTGTAATAAACCAGCCAGATACAGTGAGCAGCCCCATAATACTGGCCAAAGTTAAGGTGCCTAAGGTCAGACTAAGTAACCACCAGCGCCAGTGGGGGCGCATTAAAGCGACTAATTTCAGTTGGTTTTTCATTGGCCCTCCACCTGATAACTGGCTTGATAAAGTGGATGAGCCTGAATTTCAGCTACTGTGCCTTTGGCGACAATACGACCTTGTTGCAGCAGCCAGACTTGGTCCAGCCAGTCCAGGCCTGCCAGATGATGAGTGGCTAGCAGCAGGGTGTTGCCTTGGGTGAGTTGCTGTAATTGCTGCACATACAACTGTTGCTGCTCTGGGGGCAACATAGAGGCAGGTTCATCCAACAGCCAACACCAACTTTGTTTTAACAAAGCTCTGGCCAGAGCCAGCCGTTGCAATTGGCCACCGGACAATCCTATGCCGGCTTCAGCAAGTTCGGTGTCTAAGCCCATTGGCAAGGAAAAGACAAAGTCGGCACACAAAGCTTGCTGCAGGACCAGGTGCAACTCTTGTTCAGTCGCTTCTGGTTTTGCCAGTAATAAATTGCTGCGTAAGCTGCCACTTAACCACTGGCTTTGCTGGGATAGATAGACTAACTGTTGCCGCCATTGGGTCAGATCAAGTGTTGTGAGCAGATGTTCCCCTATACGGATCTGCCCTTGATTTGGCTGCTGAAATCCTAGTAACGACTCCAGCAGACTGGTTTTTCCCGCACCACTGGCGCCAATAATACCTATGCGCTGCGCTGGTAAAACTTCGGCCTGAATATCGCTCAGTACTGCGGTTCTTTGTGCTGAGCCTTGTAAAGTTAATTGCTCAAACTGAATAGTCACAGGCTGGCTTGGAGCTTTCACATCGCCGCCCTTAGAGATAGCCAAGGCCCAGATCGGCGACAGACTGACAAAAGCTGCTTCGGCCTGTGCTTTGGCGTGATAGTCAGAACCCAGTTGACGTAAAGGGGCGTAGAACTCGGGCGCCATTAATAAAATAAACAGAGCGGGTTGGTAAGACACTGGGATCTCTGCTTTTGCCCATGGCAACTCGCCCAATAACCCCAAGCCCAGATACAAAGCCACTAAGGCTATGGCCAAAGAGGCAAATAATTCCAGCACAGCACCTGATAAAAAAGCTTTGCTTAACACGGACATAGTGCGCTTTCTGTAGTCTTCACTGGCATTAGTCAGCCGGTTTAACACCTGAGGTTCAGCCTGTAATTGACGGATAGTTGCAGCGCCCCGCAAAAACTCCAGAAAACGCCCGCCCAACAAACCTAAAGCCTGTACTTGCTGCTGACTGGCCTCTGCAGCTTTTTTACCTAGTAAAATCATAAAAATAGGGATAAGAGGGGCAGTGGCTAGCAACAGCAAAGCTGCCAACAGACTTTGAGTGGCTACAGCAACAGAGATAAATAAAGGGCAAAGCACAACCAGATAAAGCTGCGGATAATAGCGACTGATATAGGGGTCAAGCGCATCTACTTGTTCCAGTAGCCGGGTAGATAAATCGCCGTCTGAGGCAATACTTTGTCGCAGTGGGCCTGCACTGCTGATGATACCAACTAACTGCTTTCGGATTGAGGTCCGTATAGCCTGGCTGGCACTAAGGCCAAGCAGATCTTTAGCAGCCAGCAACAAAGGGCGTAGCAGCCAAAGTACTAAAATATGTAGCAGCAAATCCGGCGGAATTTGCTGCTGATGTAAAGCTAAATCACATAAAGTGGCCAGTAACCAGCACTGCCAAACCATCAGTAAAGTGGCCGTTGCCCCTAGCGCTATGGCCAGGTGCAAACGGTTTTTTTCTGACTGGACTAATTGCCTTAACGACTGCATTGACAGGCTGTCCTTGCTAATGTTGACTTAGTTACTCTGATGGCTCGTTTTCTTCGCCAGGGTAGCCATTAAATTCCAGCCACATCGCATTGATAATGCCAAAAGAGCAGGCCATTAACACGCCTAATATCCAGGTGAAATACCACATAAACTGCTCCTTAATACAATGAATGAGTGTTGCTGCTGATCGTATTACGATTCAGGCGGCCCCACATTTTCCAGTAACACCAGATGGTGTAGCCCAGTACTATAGGCACAAAAATACAAGCGACCACAAACATGATTTTTAAGGTCAGTTCACTGGAGGTTGCATCCCACATAGTCAGACTGTGATTCGGCATACTACTGGATGGCATGATAAAGGGGAACATAGACACGCCCACTGTCATAATCACGCCTGTAATGGCCAGTGAAGAGGCTACAAAGGCCTGCCAGCCTTTCGCCATTTTACTGAACAGCGCACTGACCAGGAATGCTCCTATACCTAACAGAGGGAAAATCCATAACACCGGGTAGCTGTCATAGTTGCTCAGCCAGGCACCGCTGCTCACTTCCACTGTTTTAGTCAAGGCACTGTTAACCGCGTTGCCGTCGATCAGACTAGTCACCTTATAGCCCATGCCTGCAGAGGCTAGCCAGATACCGGCAAGAATAAACAGCACGGCGGCCAGAGTTGCGCTGATTAAAGACACAGCTTCTGCACGCTGACGTAATGGCGCTTCGGTTTTCATTTGCAGATAACAAGCCCCCTGATTGATAAACATCAGCAGACTAAATACACCCACTAACAAAGCAAAGGGGTTTAACAAAGCCCAAAATGAGCCCGTGTAGTAAATCCGCAGCAGTTCGTCAAAGTGGAAAGGAACACCCAGCAGCAGGTTACCAAAAGCAACACCAAAGATAATGGGGGGTATGGCTGAGCCTGCAGTTAAAGCCCAGTCCCAGTTGCTACGCCATTTAGCATTATCTAGCTTAGAGCGGTAATCAAAGCCTATTGGACGCAGGAACAAGGCAGCCAGAGTTAGCATCATCGCCAGATAAAAACCACTGAAGGCTGTGGCATAAACAGGTGGCCAGGCAGCAAATAAAGCGCCACCAGCAGTTATAAGCCAAACCTGATTACCATCCCAGTGTGGCGCAACGGCGTTGATCAAAATACGGCGCTCTGTGTCGTCGCGGCCTATGACCTTTAACAAGGCACCGACACCCATATCAAAACCATCTGTGATGGTAAAACCAATCAGCAATACGCCAACCAATAACCACCAGATAAAGCGTAAAAATTCATAATCCATGTTAAACCTCCCGGGCCTGTTCGCCGTGATACTTGCCGGTATGGATAGAAGCAGGGCCTTTGCGGGCGAAATGCTGCATCAACCAGACTTCGATGATCAGAAACACTGTATAAAGTGCGGTGATAGCCAATAAGCTGATCCAAATTTCTGTGGCGCTTAACTGAGAGGCCGCTAAATGAGTCGGCAGAATTTCACCTACAGCCCATGGCTGACGGCCATATTCAGCGACAAACCAACCCGCTTCACAGGCAATCCATGGCAGTGGTAAAGAAAACAGCGCGGCTTTAAGTAACCAACGTGGTTTTTCCGGCGTACGTTTGGCACTGTGATAAAAAGACAGGGCAAACACCAGCAACATGATAAAGCCTGCTGCCACCATCACACGGAAGGACCAGAACAACGGTGCCACTTTAGGTATGCTGTTTTGCACCGCTTGTTCCACCTGCTCTGCAGTGGCATTAACCGGGTCATCAGTGTATGCCATCAGCAGTAAGCCATAACCTAAGTCATTTTTTACCGCATCAAAAGCCGCGATGTTTTCAGGTGTTTTTTCACCTGCACGCAGTTTTTTCAGCAGGCCATAAGCGGTTTGACCGTTGACAATACGCTGACGGTGAATTTCTTTCAGCTCTGCAAGTCCCATCACTTCTTTATCCAAAGACCGGGTCGCTATTAAGCCCATAGCGCCGGGGATTTTCAGCGCATAGTCCGTGGTTTGGGTTTCTTCGTTTGGAATACCGAATAGGGTGAAATCTGCTGGTGCTTCGTGAGTTTTCCATTCAGCTTCCACTGCAGCTAATTTAACTTTTTGCACATCACCCAGCTCATAACCAGATTCGTCTCCCAGAACTATCACTGATAAAGCACTGGCTAAACCAAAAGCTGAAGCAATAGCAAAACTGCGGCGGGCGAAGGCTAAGTCGCGTCCTTTGAGCATATACCAGGCTGAAATTGCCAGTACAAACATGGCGCCAGTGACATAACCAGCGGAGACTGTGTGAACAAATTTCACTTGAGCGACAGGGTTAAATACCACTTCGCTGAAGCTGACCATTTCCATGCGCATGGTTTCGAAATTAAATTCAGCGCCGACCGGGTGTTGCATCCAACCGTTGGCAATCAGGATCCATAAAGCGGATAAATTCGAGGCTAAAGCGACCAGCCAGGTCACTGCTAAATGTTGTACTTTGCTCAGTCTGTCCCAACCAAAAAAGAACAAGCCGACTAAAGTCGACTCAAGGAAAAATGCCATCAGGCCTTCAATAGCCAGAGGCGCACCAAAAATGTCACCGACATAATGCGAATAATAGGACCAGTTGGTGCCAAACTGGAATTCCATCGCTATACCAGTGGTTACACCTAAAGCGAAGTTAATGGCAAATAGCTTGCCCCAGAATTTAGTCATGTCGCGGTAAATTTCTTTACCCGTCATCACATAGACTGACTCCATAATAGCCAGCAGGAAAGTCATACCCAAAGTTAAGGGTACAAATAAGAAGTGGTACATTGCCGTAGCGGCAAACTGTAGCCGGGATAGTTCTACAACATCCATTCGGATTTCTCCTCCATATGGAACTGTGGGTCTGGGCCGTTATTTTGCTTAAAGCACCAGTCAGTAGCTAAAACTCATACATCAGAATGAGTTAAGGCTAAGTTACGCCTTTTGCTCTGATGCCGTGTTGATGCTGATCAATAAAAAATGCGGATTAATTTGCAAAGATTGAAAAATATGATAAAAATTGCATGCTCTGTTCTGTTACCATCAAATTTAACATCAAGCGAGTGAAGGCTGCAGGTATGAAAATTCTAGTGATAGGTGCAGGTTGGTTAGGAACTCAACTGGCGACTCAACTCAAAGCAGATGGCCATGAGTTATGGCTTAGCAGCCGCAGTGCGGCTAAATCTTCAGTGGTGACAGAGCAGTTTGGCCATTTTGTGCTGGATTTGGGCCAATCAGTCCGGCCTACGGCTGAGCTGACATCTCTGTTTCAAGATGCTGTCGTGATTTGTACTGTGCCTGCCAGCCGCACTGATGGCGAAGGCTACACCAGAGCTGTAGCGCAATTAGCTAATCTGATGAAGCAGCTAGGCGCTTTGTCCTGCATTCACTTGAGTAGTACTGGTATTTATGAAGGCTTGGTTGGGGAGGTTAATGAGCAAAGCCTATTGCATTTGGCTGACCCCCGCATTGAACTATTGGCCGTGGGCGAGCAGTTATTGCGAGTCGCTGTGCCTTGCTGCACTTTACGTTTGGCTGGTTTGATTGGTCCTGGCCGGCATCCTGCAAGGTTCTTATCTGGCAAACAGGCTGGAGCGCCTGATGTTGCCGTCAATATGGTACATAGTAGCGATATTTGTGCCGCAGTTTCGGCCATAGTAGAGCAGCAGTTATGGCCAGAAGTGTACAACTTATCCAGCCCTGAATTTTGCTCTAAAGCTGAGTTTTACCTGACAGCTTGTGAGCTTGCCTCCCTTCCTATGCCGGTTTTTGATCCTAAAAGTGCAGCACCTCAAAGCCGCAGAGTCAGCAGCGCAAAATCTCAGACCATTGCTGGCTTTAGTTACCAGTTTGAGTCTGCTTTGGCGGCTTTGCCTTTTTGTAGCTGATCGCCAAAGCAACGACGATATTATAATGCTGTAGCCGGGTAGCCGGCTTCATCCAAAGCTACAATAATATCTTCGGCGGCTAAGGCACTTTCTACATTCACCTGTTGTTGCGCTAAATCTACAGTCACTTTGGCGTCAGCCTGTAGTCTGGCTATAGCTTTATTGACCATGCTGATGCAGTGGTTACATGTCATGCCTGTTACTTTCAACTGTATTTTCACTAGTTCTGTCCTTTTTTCACTCATGGGTTAGTTAGCGAACATGCTACAAGCTTGCCCCATGTTAAGGTCAAGCACTGTTCGTTAAAGCTCATTGTTTAAATTTTTTCATTGACCTTACCCTAAGGGCAAGCTTTAGCTTTGTTAGTTTCGGGTCATTGCACCTTTTGTCTGGAGTCACATTATGTCTGAACAAATCCAACTGAATATCAGCGGCATGAGCTGTGCGTCCTGTGTCGGGCGCATTGAAAAAGCCCTGATGAAAGTTCCGGGTGTGCAGCAGGCAAGCGTCAATCTTGCCACCGAAACAGCCATAGTCAGTGGTTTTGAGCTTGCGCCACAGCAATTGATAGCGGCAGTAGAAAAGGCGGGTTATCAGGCTAGTTTGCCAGAAAAAAGCCAGCAAGCAGCGAGCATGAAGACCGCTTTTTATCAGCAGGAGTGGTGGCCTGTTGTCGCGAGCATAGTACTGACTTTACCTCTGGTTTTGCCTATGTTTGCTGTGTTGTTTGGCCTGGATTGGATGTTACCCGCCTTCTGGCAATGGTTGTTGGCGACCCCAGTACAGTTTTATTTTGGCGCGCGTTTTTATAAAGCCGGCTGGGCTGCCCTTAAAGCAGGCAGCGGCACTATGGATCTGTTGGTTGCTATGGGCACAAGTGCAGCTTATGGCTTGTCCTTGTATTTGTGGTGGAGTTTTAATGCGCAGCACGGGCAACACGGCTCGCCCCATTTGTATTTTGAGAGCAGCAGCGCGGTATTAAGTCTGGTGATTTTAGGTAAATATCTGGAGCATAAAGCCAAAAAGCGCACTAGCGATGCCTTACGAGCGCTGGAGAACTTAAAACCTGCCGTGGCTACTGTGTTTCAAAATGGACTTTGGGTGGAAGTAAAAGCGCAAGGAGTAAAAAAGGGCGATTTGGTGCTGGTAAAACCTGGTGAGCGTATTCCGGTTGATGCTCTGGTTGAAAATGGCCAAAGCCATGTGGATGAAGCGCTGATCAGTGGTGAGTCAGTTCCCGTCAGTAAAACTTTGGCTGATAAAGTGACTGGTGGTTCTGTCAATCTGGATGGGGTATTGCAAATCAGAGCGACGGCCGTTGGAGCTGAATCTACTTTATCCCGTATCATCCAATTGGTAGAGCAGGCGCAAGGCGCCAAAGCACCTGTGCAGGCGCTGGTGGACAAAGTCAGTGCCATTTTTGTGCCTGCTGTCTTGGTGGTTGCTCTTGTTACCTTACTGGCCTGGGGCTTGAGTTCGGGTGACTGGGAAAAGGGGATTTTACATGCTGTGGCTGTACTAGTGATTGCCTGTCCTTGTGCGCTTGGTTTAGCAACTCCAGCAGCTATTATGGCCGGAACTGGTTCAGCAGCGCGTTCCGGCATTTTGATTAAAGACGCCACAGCTCTTGAGCAAGCTCAAGCTATTACACTGGTGGTGTTTGATAAAACCGGCACATTAACGCAAGGCAAACCGCTGTTGCAGCAGTTCAGCAGTTTTGTCGACGAACCAAAGTTGCTGCAGTGGGCGGCCTCGCTGCAACGACATAGCGAGCATCCGTTAGCCACAGCTTTGGTCAGTTATGCCACAAAACATCAGGTGACTGCCGTTGAAATCGCGCAGTTTCAGGTGGTGGCAGGCAAAGGTGTACAAGGCAAGGTTGAAGGGCATGACTTAGTGCTCGGCAGCAGCCACTGGATGCAACAGCTTGGGTTGGAGTTACCTCGGGATCAAATTCAAACTGGCGGCGCATCAGTATCCTGGTTGGCAGAGCAGCAAGGTGATGAAAGTTATAAGTTATTGGCACTGTTTTGTTTTACTGACGAGTTAAAACCTGATGCACTGCGGGCCATCAGCGTATTAAAACAACAAGGTATAGCAGTGGCTATGTTAACGGGGGATACTCAAGCCAGTGCGACTTTAATAGCGCAGCACCTGGCTCTCACTGATTGGAAAGCAGAAGTACTGCCAGCTGAAAAAGCTGCGGCTATTCAGCATTGGCAGCAACAAGGTTATAAAGTAGCCATGGTTGGCGATGGTATTAACGATGCGCCTGCTTTGGCTCAGGCCGATTTAGGTATAGCTATGGCCAGTGGGACCGAAGTGGCTGTCAGTGCTTCTGCTGTTACCTTAATGCGCAGTCAGCCTCTGTTAGTTAGTGCAGCCTTACAGATAGCGAGGCTGACGTATCGTAAAATTCAGCAAAATCTGTTTTGGGCCTTTATCTTTAATACAGTGGGCATTCCATTGGCCGCTTTGGGCTACTTGAATCCGCTGATCGCAGGCGCTGCTATGGCCAGCAGCAGTTTAGTGGTGATCAGTAATGCGTTGTTGTTACAGCGCTGGAAGGCTAAGGAGTAAAAGTATCAGTACTTCAGTCAAAACTCTGGTCACTATAGGCCAGGCGGCAAAACAGACAGGGCTTTCTGCCAAGATGATTCGGCATTATGAAGAAGCTGGCCTTTTACACAAAACTAACAGAACAGATGCAGGTTACCGCTTATATAACAGCCAACAGCTGCAACAGTTGGGCTTTATTAAGCAGGCTCGTGCTTTAGGTTTTTCTACAGCCCAAATCAGTTCTTTGTTGGGATTGTGGCGGGATCCACATCGCAGCAGCAAAGAGGTAAAGCAACTGGCACAAGTGCATCTGGAAGAGATAAAGCAAAAAGTAGCTGAATTACAGCAGATGCAAATGCTATTACAGCGACTCTCAGACAGCTGTAGCGGCGATGACCAGCCCCAATGTGCGATTCTTGAAGCCTTGATTCCGTTCAACTAAAACCTGAAGAAATCCCCAGCCGCTTTCTAGCATTGCTGGGGAAAATGGCTTAATGCTGATGCCCTGAACCAGGCTTTTTCACCTTGAGCTCCAGCTTAGTTTCTGCAGTTTCAGCCGGCGCCAGCTGTGGTACAGGAGTTTCTCCTGTCCATTCCTGCGCTATAGTGCCTGCGGGATGCTGATACCAGCCAGGGTCTTTGTAATCTCCTGGTGCCTGGTCTTTACGCACTTTAAAAATGCTGAACATGCCGCCCATTTCGACTGAGCCAAAGGGCCCATCACCTGACATCATCGGCAGGGTATTCGCTGGCAGGGGCATTTGCATTTCTGTCATATCTGCCATACCGCGTTCACCCATCACCATATAATCCGGTACCAGTTTATTGATTTTTTGCATCAAACCACTGTGATCGACGCCAATAAGTGTTGGTACATCATGGCCCATTGCATTCATCGTATGGTGCGATTTATGACAATGAAAGGCCCAATCGCCTTCTTCATCTGCTATCAGTTCAATCTGGCGCATTTGCCCCACAGCTACATCTGTGGTCACTTCAGGCCAGCGCGCAGAAGCAGGAACAGGGCCGCCGTCCGTGCCTGTAACGGTAAACTCATGGCCATGAATATGAATAGGGTGGTTGGTCATCGTCAGATTACCGACCCGAATACGCACCTTGTCATTTTTGCGCACTACCAGTGGGTCTATGCCAGGGAAGACTCTGCTATTCCAGGTCCAGAGGTTAAAGTCGGTCATAGTCATAATTTTGGGCGTGGCACTGCCGGGTTCAATATCGTAGGCGTTTAATAAAAAACAAAAATCACGATCGACTTCGCTGATATGCGGATGTGGCTCTTTCGGATGAGTGATCCACATGCCCATCATGCCCATGGCCATTTGCACCATTTCATCGGCATGAGGGTGATACATAAAAGTACCGGGACGGCGGGCAATAAACTCATACATAAAAGTTTTACCAGGTTGGATGGCGCGCTGGTTTAAGCCTGAGACGCCGTCCATACCATTAGGTAAACGCTGTCCATGCCAGTGCACTGAGGTATGTTCAGGGAGTTTATTGGTGACAAAAATTCGTACTCTGTCGCCTTCAACAACCTCAATGGTAGGGCCGGGCGACTGACCGTTGTAGCCCCATAAATGTGCTTTCATCCCAGGCGCCAGTTCACGCACTACAGGCTCTGCCACTAAATGGAATTCCTTCACACCATTGTTCATGCGCCAGGGCAAAGTCCAGCCATTTAGGGTGACTACCGGGTTGTAAGGCCGGCCTGTGTTTGGGATTAACGGATCCATGGTGTCAGCCGAGTGCTGTAGTACAGGTTCAGGCAAGCCAGCCATTGAGCTTCTGCTTACCGCAGCGACACCTACAGCAGCTGTAATGGCACCGACTTTTTTAAATAAATCACGACGGGTTATCATCATAGTCTCCTGTTAGTGGCCAGCTGGGCTGGCAGTACTGCTTGTACTTGTGCTGGCTGCGCTGTCTGTTGTTAGTTGCAGTGATGGGCTACCCCATAAGCTCTGTTGCAGGCGCAGCTCCGACAGATAAAAATCACGTTGTGCCATCATTTGTCCTGTGACTGTGTCAACCTGAGCTTGAGTATCTGCAATCAATTCAAAGACACCAATTAACATACCGTTGTAACGCAGCACATTTTGCTGATTAATTTTTTGCGCCAGAGGTATTAACTGGTCCTGATAATGCCGGGCTATTTGATAGGAACTTTGATAAAACGCCCAGGCTTGACGTACCTCGGACAAGGCTTTTTGCTGCTGGGCTTTGGCTTGCCACCATGCTTGTTGGTACTGAGCTTCTGCTTTGCTGATGCGCGCATCACCTGAATCAAAGACTGGCAATTCAAAACCTAAAGCCACCTCACGTTCGACACTGTGCTGCATTGAACCGGCAATTTCAGCAGATAAGCCGCGGACAAATCGGCTGTTTTTTTGTTGTTTTAACTCTAATTCAAGCTGTGCCAGCCGGCTTTTCGCCTGCTGCAGGTCCAAGCGTTGCGTAAGGGCCTGCTGTTCAAGCTGATCTTGCACCGGCACTGTGGTGGGGAGCGCAGGTAAATACTCGGGCAATTGTAGTTTTGCATCTGCAGCTAAGCCTAACAGTAGGTGAAGCCGCTCAAGGTTTTGTTGCTGCTGTTGTTGGGTTTTGGCCAGTTGCAGACGGATTTCGGCGGCAAACTTCAACTGCCGTGCTTGTTGTAGCTCACTATAATTGCCTACCTGATACATACGGTTGGCCAGTTCTGCCGAAGCATCTATGGCTTCCTGCACTGTCTGCAGATAGCGGAAACGTTGTTGCTCTGCAACAGCTTCTATAAAAGCGCCGCGGCTTTGGGTCAGCAGGTCCAGCAACTGCAAAGCGACCTGTTGTTGCTGCTGCTCTGCCTGTTGCGAGGCTATAGCTTTGTTTTGGCTTAGAAAAATCATACTGAACAAGTTCAGCGAAAAATCCAGCTCAGTACTGTAGCCATCCTCTTCGCGGCTGCGGATCAGTCGCAGGCCGGGGTTAGGCAGTAAACCAGCCTGAGTGAGATCTGCTTTACTAATGGCTAAAGATGCCAATGCCGCCAGAAACTCAGGGTTGTTTAATACCGCAATACGACTGGCATTTTCTGCTGTTAACGGCTTAGCCAGCAGGCGGGAAATTTCCTGTTCTGCTTCAGTTCTTAGTGCCGGATCGGCAGAGGCCAGCTGCAGTTGTTGAGTCTTGGCTGTTTGTTGTACTAAATCCATCTGAGTCTGTTCAGTGGGTACTGCACAGGCAGTTAATAGCAATGCAGCAAGCAAAGTGCAGGACTTAATGGTGATGTTCATGTGCATCTCCGGCTTTAGTTTGGCATGGCTTTTTATGTTCAGTGGGCTGATGCTTGGAGTGATCCATAGGCATTTGATGCTTGGAATGATCCATAGGCATTGGGTGCTTGGAATGATCCATAGGCATTTGATGTTTGGAATGATCGATAGACTTATGGCCGCCAGTCTGGCTGGCGTAAAATTGCCAGCCTCCAAGCTCTGCAACTTTTTCGTTGGCTTGTTTCCAGTCCATCAGATGGTTTTGTTTGGCCACTGAAAGTAGCGGCTGTATTTCTTCCTGCTGGCTATCCGCAGCTGCGTGCTCTGAGTAACACAAAAGTGCGGCGCATAAAAACGCCGAATAAGTAAGTTGAAACATTAAAATAACCCGTTTAATCAAGCTGATAAATGCAAAGCATCCAAAGGTCTCTCGTGAGCTTTAGGCGCTGCCTGTTTTGGGATCAGAAAGATAAACGGGGCGGTCGTTCCAGTCCTGAGTGGGTGAGGGACAACAAGGCCACAGTGCTACTGTGGATACGATCGCTTGTGATAGGTTCTACCAGAACGCCAGCCGTATTACTCAGTAATACCAAGGCTGTGCAGCTTGCAGCACAGCCTGAGCAGGAGTAATGCTGGTCTTTATTCACCTGATGGTCCAGGCTTGTCTGGTCCTGCTGGATACTGCCGATTTGCAGTGGATCAGAAGCTGCATCATGACAGTGGCTGGTCATGGCATCTTGATGTGTGCTAACAGCTTGATGCTGAACAGGCGCGTTTTTAGCATGAGTTGAATGCTCTGGACCGCAGCAGAACATAGCCGCAGCAGCCACTCCTTTAAACAGAAGTAAGCTGATAAGCATTAATAAAGTCAAAGTGGAAACCTGACCCCGTTTTCTGTTCATGCTTTTCGCGCGCTGCATTGTGATATGAAGTGCTGCCACCCTAATACAAAGTACTGCAAAACTCAAGACAGGACTCCTCAACCACCTCACTCAACAACAGCTTGACGGCACAAGATAGGCACGTCATTGTAAAGAAAATAAGGTTTTACGGAATTGGAAACCCATGGTTTTGACGGCAGAGCAAGCCTGCAAGGCGGAACTACATAAAGGGCTGGTTGCGCGGCGACAACAACAGTGGCAACAAGCCTGGTTGCATTTGGAAAGAGCACATATTTTAGGGCAACAATACTTCGTTTTGCACCTGCAGAGTCATTGGCAGATGTTAAAATTGGCCGCTGCTCAGGCCGATTGGCATGAAATTCGCGGGCAGAGCCTGCGTTTGTTGTTCACACCATTAGGACATTTGACCGGCCGTTTACCGCTGGGAAATCCGGGGTCAAGCCGTTATCCAATGTTGCAATCTCAGCCTGTGCCGGAGGACTTAAGGTTATTGCTATCTGCCGCAACAAATGCCGAGCCTAAGGTGTAGCTGTGTATTTTGTGTTATGTTTGAGATTGAAGCTTGTTGTCAGTCAAGGAGTGCATACATGCAGGTGGCCGCGGTTCCACAGAATGAACAGGACAGATTAAAAGCACTGTTAAAGTTCCAGATCCTGGATACAGAACCTGATAGTATTTTTGATGCTGTCACTTCGTTAGCTTCCAGTCTGTTTCAGGTGCCTATTGCCTTAGTCTCTCTGATCGATGAACAGCGGCAGTGGTTTAAAAGCAAACAAGGGCTGGAGGTCTGTCAGACGGATCGCAAACTGGCTTTTTGTGCTCATGCCATTTTGCAGCCCGATATTTTTATTGTCGAAGATGCCTCTAAAGACCCACGTTTTGCCGATAATCCTCTGGTATGTACCCAACCCAACATAAGGTTCTATGCTGGTTGTCCGCTGATCACAGAGCAGGGATACGCCCTGGGGACCTTGTGTATTATTGACTCAGTGCCTCGCAGCTTAAGTGAACAAGAGCAAATTTTGTTGCGTAAGCTCGCTGTTATGGTGATGGAGCGTTTAAGCGAACATAAACAAAAGCTACAGACAGAACATAAACTGCAGCTGCTCGATTTGTTGCTCGATTCTATTCCTGATGCGCTGGTGGCTTGTGACAGCAATGGACAGCTGGAGCAGTTTAATAAAGTAGCCCGTGATTGGCATGGCGTAGACGTCAGGCAATGTGAGCCTGAGTTGTGGAGCCATCATTATGATTTGTATGAAGTTGATGGAAAAACTGTACTTCCGCTTCAGCGCATACCATTGTTCCGGGCTTTTCATGGTGAAACCGTAGTGGCTCAGGATATTTGTATCAAAGCCAAAGATCAGCCTCCCCGTTGGGCCCGTTGCCGTGGTGAACCTCTCAAAACCCGTTCAGGCCAGTTGTTGGGCGCTCTGGTATTGATGCATGACATCAGTGAGCAAAAGCAACTGGAGCAAATGAAAACTGATTTTATATCCACTGTCAGCCATGAGTTACGCACTCCGATCACAGCTATCAGTGGAGCTTTGGAGCTGGTGATTAATCAGGTGTTAGGCCCTCTGCCTGATAAAGTGATGACTATGCTGAAAGTTGCCAGCCAGAACAGCAAAAGGTTACAACTGCTAGTTAATGATTTGCTTGATATGGAAAAACTTAGTGCAGGCAAGATGGACTTTTATCTGCAACCTTGTGATTTAGCCGTCGAATGTCAGCAGGCTATAGTGCAAAACCAACCTTATGCCGACAGCTATGGTGTTGAGTTGTGTTTACAGCTCGCTGCCTCACAATTGATGCAGCTCGACAGCCACAGGTTGCAGCAGGTGTTGAGTAATTTACTCTCCAATGCGATCAAACATTCAAAAACAGGGTCTCAGGTTGTTCTGAGTTATTACGTAAAGGAGCAGAGTGTTCGTATTCAGGTGCAGGATAAAGGTGAGGGTATACCGCTGCATTTTCAGAAGAAAATATTCCAACGTTTTGCTCAGGCTGATGGTTCTGATAGCAAAGCCCGCGCAGGCACCGGACTAGGTTTGGCCATTAGTAAAGCCATTATTGAATCTATGGGCGGAAGTATAGGTTTCACCTCTATTCCCGGTCAGGGTTCGGTATTTTTCTGCGATTTTCCATTGTAACTATAAGGCTAACCAGAGGTCTGCTATTGCTATGTTTAGCCTGAGTCACGCAATAAATTGAACAAGGCTTGATGATCAGGGGCCTGAATTTTAACAACACAAGTTTGTGATTCAGCAAAAAAGTGCGCCTGGACTAAAGCTATTAACTCCTGCAGTGCAAATTCTTTGATGCTCTGCTGCTCAGGCGTATCCAAACCGAGTTGGTTGAGCGAATAAGCCATGCCCTTGCTATCTATCAGCAAATCATCAGGCAATAAATAGGCTTGTTGAAGCTGGTAATGTTTGTCAAAGCTGGTCTGGTCTGAGATGTAAAGCAGCTCATCCTGACCTGATAGCTTAAAGACAGCCGGAAACTGGATCATACTACGAAGCCTCTGCACTCTTTTTTGTATTCTATCCCGAATACTCTAAAGTTTCAGCCAACACAGCTTTAGCTTCGATAGGACTGGGATTTAGCTAAAACCATTGCATTTGCAGCGAGGCGACAAGGGAATGAGTCCCCATGAACATAGTTCACTATGTGATTGGTGCGAAGCTCTTTTTGGAAAGCTCGGGCAGTCAACAAAGCCGTAGCTTCAATAGTGTCAGGATTTAGCCAAAGCCAGTGAGGTTGCAGCGAGGCGACAAGGGAATGAGTCCCCATGAACATAGTTCACTATGTGATTGGGGCGAAAGAGCGCAGTCAACAAAGCTGCAGCTTCAATGGCGAAGGCTAAATAAAAAATGCCCCTCGCAAGCAAGGGGCAAAAGGCGCGGATGAGCCTATGGGTTAAAGTGTTACTATGAAATTTTTCAGGAAAATCACAACAATTACCTTTATACGCCCTTTGCTTTGTCAGTAAAATTCGAATATAACTGTGAATATGTTCGTAAAAAGCTGAATTGAGATGACGCCTGTAAACTACAACCAACTGTATTATTTTTTTCTAGTGGCTGAACACGGCAGCATCGCCCGTGTTAGCGAGTTATTGCATATCACGCCGCAAACCATCAGCGGCCAAATCAGCGCTTTTGAACATGGTATTGGCACTGCTTTATTTTCCCGTCAGGGGAAACGGCTGGTCCCTACTGAGTTAGGCGTTGTAGTGCAGCGTTACGCCGCCGATATTTTTCAGTTGGGCGATGAGCTTAAAGCTGTTCTAACCCGCCAGCACAGCAGCTGGCAGAGCTTTACTGTGGGTATTACTGATGTGCTGCCGAAGGCTTTTGTCTACGAAATGCTCAAACCTATATTACAGTTGCCGATAAAACTGATTTGCCGCGAAGGTGAGCAGGCGGCGTTATTGTCTGAGCTGGCCATCAACAAATTGGATATGGTGTTATCCGATCAGCCGATTCAACCTGGTAGTCATGTCAAGGCTTACAGCCATTTAGTCACTGAATCACCTATGGCGGTCTATGGCTGCCAGGCTTTAGCTGAGCAGTTAACTGCTGATTTCCCGCACTCTTTGCAAGGCCAGCCATTTTTACTGCAAGGCAAAAAGTCCATTATCCGTCAGCAGTTAATGGGCTGGTTTAATGAAGTTGAAGTGCAACCTGAAGTCGTAGCTGAGTTTGATGACAGTGCACTGATGCAAGCTTTTGCTCAACAAGGACTGGGTGTCTTCGCAGCGCCTTTACTGCTGGAAGAACAGTTGTTAACCAACTACCGCTTGTTAAAAGTTGGGGTGATCCATAGGGTGACAGAACGTTTTTATGCGATATCGCCTGAGCGAAAACTGACTCATCCGGCTCTGCTGCAGCTGGTCAAAGCGCTGCAACAGAATAGCCAGACAAATCCAAAAACAGCTTAGGCCGCTGAAAAAGGCTGCAGCTGTTGTTGAGTGCGTTTAGTACCGGACAACAGCTGATCTGTGGCCTGATCGATAGCAGCCATCTGTTGATAGGCCAGATTGGTGCCTTGCTCTATTTCGGTCAGGTGATGATGATTTTGCTCTGAACTATGTGCCAGTTGTTGCACATGCTGCTGTATGTGATTCAGCTGCTGCTGAGCGTTTTTCAGTTGCTGTTCCAGCTGACTAAAATCGCCGCTGGTTTGCTGAATTTGCTGCTGAGCTGCACCTGCTTGTTGTTGCAGTTGCTCTGATTCATTTTTGGTGTCACGCACCAGAATATCCATTTCATTCAGGAACCCTGAAATCTGGCCTGTAGCGCTGTTCACTTTAGCCGCCAAAGTTCGAACTTCATCTGCGACCACAGCAAAACCACGGCCAGCCTCTCCAGCTCTTGCTGCTTCAATAGCCGCATTAAGCGCCAGCAAGTTGGTTTGGTCAGAGAAGTTTTCGACCATCAATAAAATCTGCCGCACGTTTTCGGCATTTTTTTGTAAGCCTGTGACAGTGCCACCAAAGTTGGCCAACAGCTGCTCAATTTTATGTAATTGGTTTGTTAGCTGATCCAGCTGGGCACTGGCAGTTTTCGCGTTATGCACAGTACTGCTGGCAACTACTATCACCTGATCGTTGCTTTGCACTATCTCTGCTAAGCGTTGCAGGGATTGATCACTTTGAGCCCGGATTTGCTGACTGCTTTGTTCGGCACCTTGCAACTGCCGTCTGGTGCTATGCACTGCTTCTGCCACCTGTTGGTTGACGGCAAAGTTGCTGGAGGCTTGCTGATGAATACCGCGTAACATGCCGGATAGCTGGTCAACAAATAAATTGTATTGCTCAGACAAGGTGCGGAATTCATCAAAAGTAAAAGCGGGCAAGCGCGTTTTTAAGTCACTGCCTGCCTGATTGGCTTGTTGCAGGGCATGAACCAGGGCTTTTACCGGGCGTACAATCAAATGCATCAGATAACCTATAGTAAAAATAAAGGCACCTGTCCCCAGCACTAAAATCCACCACCAGCTTTGGCCGGCACCGCCTTCAGCCGGGTAAGCTGCAAACATTGCCAGCCAGAAAATCAGTGTTAAAAAACCGATATTGCCGACAATTTTTAATGTCAGACTGTAGAAAAACTGCCGCTCAACTGCACTGTAGATATCGTTAAATAAGCTCATGTCCTGACTCTCAGTCTAAGTTCCAAACCCAATTGCTGATGTTGAACTATAACTTACTGTTAAAGTTAGTTTATTGTTCCATGTCATACCTTACCTAGTTTCTCGCTCCATTTTAAGTGCTTTTTGTCCTTTTCTTTTATATAATAAATATATGAAATGTATATAAAGCGTATCTATGGGCATAGTGAAAATATCGGATGACCTGCACGATGACTTGCGGGAAGCCAGCAGGGTGATGGCGCGTTCTATCAACGCGCAGGCTGAATTCTGGATCAGAGTGGGCATGCTGGCTGAGCTCAATCCACAGCTCAATTATCAGGACTTGTGCCGCAAATTATTGAAAAACAAATCTTCCACTTTGCAGGACTTACTGAATGAACTCGATCCATCTGAAAACCAAGGCTGAACTTGAGATCCAACACAAAGCCGGGCAGTTATTAGCGCAGGTGTTTCTGATGCTGGACGAGTTAGTAAAACCTGGTATCAGTACCATGCAAATTAACGATGCGGTGGAAGATTTTATCCGGGGACCTTTGGCTTCAAGACCTGCCAGCAAAGGCCAGTATGATTATCAGTATGTGCTGAACAGCTCCATCAATGAGGTGGTCTGTCATGGTATGCCAAAACAGACTGATGTGTTAAAAGATGGCGATATTGTGAATCTGGACATTACGCTGGAAAAAGATGGTTTTATTGCCGATTCCAGCAAAATGTATTGTCTGGGTAAAGTCAGTCCTGTGGCGCAAGCTTTGGTGGATGTGACTTATCAGGCGCTATGGCAGGGGATTTATCAAGTGAAACCAGGAGCCCGTTTAGGCGATATTGCCCAAGCTGTGCAACACCATGCGGAGAAGCACGGTTATTCTGTGGTACGGGAATACTGCGGGCATGGCATAGGCCGTGAAATGCATGAAGAGCCGCAAATTTTACATTATGGCAAAGCGGGTACAGGGTTAACGCTCAAAGCTGGTATGGTCTTTACCATAGAGCCGATGATTAATCAGGGCGACAGAAGAGTAAAGCAAAAGTCCGACGGCTGGACTGTGGTCACCAAAGATAAAAAGTTATCAGCGCAGTGGGAGCACACCGTAGCTGTGACAGATACGGGTTTTCAGGTGCTGACACTCAGACCTGAAGAGCTCCACTTAGTACAAGCTGGCCAGTTATGAGCAAAACCATATTGATCACCGGCTGCTCCAGCGGTATAGGCAAAGCTTTAGCCTTAGAAGCTAAACAACAAGGCTACCGTGTTTTTGCGACAGCGCGAAAAGAAGCGGATTTAGCACAGTTACGGCAGTTGGGGCTTGAGACTATAGCACTGGAAATAACCAGCTCAGATTCACTTCAGCAGGCTGTATCACAACTACAGCAACAAGCCGGGAGTCTGGATATTTTGGTTAATAACGCTGGTTTTGGTGTGATGGGGCCAGTGCTGGATGCTGGTTCTGAAGGCCTAAGGGCACAATTTGAAGTCAATGTGTTTTCTGTGATGGATTTAACTCAGGTTTGTTTACCTCTGTTGAGACAAAGTAAAGGACTAGTGGTCAATATTGGCAGCGTTTCAGGTGTCTTAACTACGCCTTTTGCCGGAGTCTATTGTGCATCCAAAGCGGCTTTGCATAGTTTGTCTGATGCGCTTCGAATCGAACTGGCGCCTTTGGGTGTGCGGGTGTTAACTGTACAACCTGGCGCTATTGATACAGGTTTTGCCCGCAGAGCTAAGCTTGAAGCTGAGCAACTGTTAAAACCTGAATCGCTCTGGTGGCCTATGCGAGAAGGGGTGATGCTGCGAGCCAACGCCAGTCAGAATAAGCCGACTTCAGCGGAAAGTTTTGCAAAAAGCCTGATGAAGCAGCTGAATAAAGCCAATTGCAGTGGCGTGGTTGGTATTGGACATGGAGCTACCAGCTTAACTTTACTGGCTCGACTGCTGCCACAAAAATGGCTGGATAAAATACTAAGTCGCAAATTTAAGTTGATTTAATAATCTTTGAGCTGGATCAACGGCTTAGAATTTGTTCGAGAAATTGTTTAAAATTTCACCGAAAATCACTTGCCTGTTGCCAGATATTTCATCACTATGGCGGTCGCTTTTCTTCAGGGAGTGACTGTCATGACATCGAACTTTATGCGAACTGTGCACTTAAAAACTGCACAACAATTCAAAGAACAAGGCCATGATTTGCAGTATGTGGTGAAGCATTTCCACAAAGTAGGCATACCGGAAGATGAAATACCGGAACTCTTGCCACTCTTAGGTTTTGGTCTTGAAGCAGACCCTTTGGCTTTACGAAGTAAAAGCCAAAAAGATTAAATAAAAAACGCCACTTTGTAGTGGCGTTTTTTATTCGCTTTATTGCTTAAGTTGGCGCACTTCAGCTTTCACAGCACAAGACTTAATCGTGCATCTCGTCTGCACTGGCCTTCATTTCCGCCATTTGCTCAGCAGTCAATTGAATAGCTAATACTTTATCTACTCGCTTGCCGTCCATATCGACAATTTCTAACTGCCAGTTTTTGATCATGACTTTATCTGCTGTTTGTGGGATTTTCCCCATCAATAACATTAATAAACCGTTTAAAGTCTGATAGTTACGCTGATTTTCTTCAGGTAACTCATCTAAACCTAAACAATCTTTTAAGTCGATCACAGGCAGCAGACCGTCCAGCAGGTAAGAGCCGTCGTCACGTTGCACTACCATTAAATCTTCACCATCGTCCGGGTTTAATTCACCTGTTAAGGCTTCCATTAAATCCTGCAAAGTTACCATACCTTTTAGATCGCCGTATTCGTCAACAACAAATACCACCTGGCGGGCAGTAGTGCGGAAGTGCTCCAGCAATTCCATACCTGTTAAGCTGTCCGGCACATAATGGCAAGGTTGAACTAAGGACGACAGGTCTGTTAACTGACCGGCGACAGACTGAGCCAACAATTGCTTTGCTGAGACTATGCCTATCAGTTCATCAGCACTTTGCTGACAAACAGGAAAACGTGAATGAGGCGATTGCATCACCCGGCCCAAGTTATCTTCCATACTAATGGCCGTATCTAAAAAGATAATGTCCGAACGCGGTACCATCAATGAAGAAATAGAGCGCTCATCCAGACGGAAGACGTTTTTCACCATTGCATGTTCATTGTGTTCTATCACGCCTGAGCTGGAACCTTCCTGCAACATTGCCTGAATGTCTTCATGAGTTACATTCGATTCGGTGCTATGCGCAAAACCAAACAAACGCATAAAAGCATGGGTTGAGCCTGATAATAAATATACAAAAGGTTTGGTGACTAAGGCCAGTAATAACATAGGCTTAGCCATCAAGCAGGCGATAGACTCAGCGCTGATTTGACCAATACGTTTAGGGACCAGTTCACCAACAACTATAGACACATAGGTCACGACAATAACAACTAATGCTGTAGCAAAAATGCTGCTGAATTCAGGCGCCATCCCCAGGCTTTGCAACCATAAGGCAAAAGGCTCTGCAAGGATAGATTCACCGAAGATACCGTTTAAGATACCAATAGAGGTAATACCAATCTGGACTGTAGATAAGAACTGAGTAGGATCCTCAGCTAGCTTTAGAGCTATGGCTGCGGAGGATTTTCCTTTATGCGCCAGAGCCGTTAACCGAGATTTTTTAGCTGTGACAATAGCAATTTCAGACATGGCAAAAATGCCATTTAACAGGATAAGTCCAACAAGTATAAAGATTTCCATGGGGTCTCATTGAGGTTATGAACTGCGACAGATTATATAAACAAAAACTGGGGTTGGATAGTGTTCAGATCTGACAGCAAATACAGTTCATCAAAACGTCACAGAACAGGTAAATAAAAACAGGCCCATTTGGGCCTGTTGCGAAGAACTGTAGCTAACTTATTGGTTTAGCTGCGTGTTCTTCATTCGGTCGTGAATAAATGAGGCGACCACATAAAGTACAACTACAGGCAGCAAGCCGTACAAGATGCCTTGTTGTAAGTCCGGCAGGTAAGATTCTTTCAGTGCCATAGCCACCAGATACCAGGTGTAGGCTATATACAGCAGCATAAATAACAAACCTTCGATACGGTTCAGCACTGAGCCAATGAAAAACAGTGGTACACATAACACTGCAACGCCAACCATCACAGGGATATCAACCATAGCCATTTGCTCGCCGGCAAGCAAAGGCACTGGAGACACCAGACCTGAAATTCCCAGCACACAAAGGATGTTGAAGATATTGCTGCCGACTACGTTACCTACTGCAATGTCGCGCTCACCGCGTATAGTTGCCACTATAGAAGTCACTACTTCTGGTAATGAGGTTCCAGCTGCGATAATAGTCAACCCTATGACTGCTTCGTTAACCCCAAAGGCACGTGCAATTTCCACTGCGCTGTCGACCAGAAAACGCGATCCCAACACGAGAAGCACTAAGCCACCTATCAAAAGCAAAAGGTTTTGCCAGGCTGGTACTTTAGCTTTTAGCATGACTTCGACTTCCTCATCTGCAGTGTCGACGCCTTGGGCTTTGCCCTGACGGAATAAAAACCAGGTGTAACCGACCAAGCCAGCTGTGAGAATGCAGGCTTCAACTTTACTGATTGAGCCATCAAAGGTCATCCACATCGCGAGGGCTGACACCAACACCATGATAGGCACATCCTGACGGATCAGCTGACGTGAGATGATGAGCGGCGATATCATGGCTGCTGCACCTAAAATAAAGAGTACGTTAAAAATATTACTACCTACCGCATTTGCGATAGCAAGTTCAGCCTGGCCTGAATAAGCGGCTTTGACACTCACTGCTAGTTCTGGCGCACTGGTTCCAAAAGCCACTACTGTTAAACCTATCACTAAAGCCGGAATACCAAAAGAACCAGCTAAACGGGCAGCCCCTTTTACCAATAGATCCGCACCTACGACCAGTAATACCAAGCCGACCAACAACATTATCCAGGTCATGTTTTACTCCATCAGATGATTTCAACTGGCTGCTAATTTAGAGGAAAAACAAGTAACAAGGAAGAGCGAAGCCGGAGAAAGCATTGCCAAAAGTTTGGCAGCTGTTGTGGCAGGGCAGCGAATGAGCGCCAATAGTTCTGTCCATTGGCCAGACTGAAGCCGGAGAAAGCATTGCCAAAAGTTTGGCAGCTGTTGTGGCAGAGCGGCGAATAAGCGCCAATGGCTCTGTCCATTGGCCAGACTGAAGCCGGAGAAAGCATTGCCAAAAGTTTGGCAGCTGTTGTGGCAGAGCAGCGAATAAGCGCCAATGGCTCTGTCCATTGGTCAGACTGAAGCCGGAGAACCTAAGCCCGAAAACTTAGTGTAAAAAAGGCCCGCTGCTCAGGCGGGCCTCTGTCAGAAAACCAATTTGAGTGTTAGTACTGCAAACTGATCTTATAACCTGTTTCAGTGTCCGGGTCTTTTTCTGCCACCAGCAGATAGGATTTGCCCTGGATAAATTCAATTTCTGCGGTTTGTGCCAGCAGGGTTTTGTTGTTGTTTAAATCTTTTCGCACCAACAAGATAGTGTAGCTGTCCAGCGGTAAGGTAATGCTGGCGCTGGTGGCGTCATTAATACTACTGATGTAATAAGAGGTGGTTTCCATGGTTTTGCCAGGAGGTACGAAGTAGATGCTGACGTTTTCGAAGTCAGGTACTACGTTTACCACATTAAATACAAAGTCGTATACCTGAGGCGTGGCGCTGTCTGTCACTGCCAGTACTGTAGCTTTGTTATTTTCGTCTCGATAAAACACCAGACTTTTGCTCTGACCCTGATTCAGGGTTAACAAGCCATTTGGGATCTGACTTGAGCCTTCGTTCGCCGTTAACGTCACACGGTAATCTCCATGCGGAATTTCAGCATAAGAGGTGAGAGTGTCGGCCGCTAAATTAGCAAAAATCGGAGTACCGCTGGTACTACCCAGGTAGATTTGAGCTGGGTCTAAATCATTCAGACTGTTATACACCCTGAACTGAGCATTACTATTCACATCTTCCAATGGATAGACTGAGGTGGTATTGCCTATGACATCCAGCGCAATTTTGCGTTTTAAAGGGCCAGCATTGTCACGTAAGGCCAGAACGTATTCGGTTTCGTAGCTGAATGCATAAACAGGGCTTTGCAGCACAACAGTTTTGCTGCCAGCGTCAGTTAAATACAAAATATAGCTGCCAATATCAAAGGTAAAAGCCTGGCTGAAGGCATGCTGGCCCACAGTGGCGACAAAATCTGCGTCATCAAAGTCTTCTGTTGAGCTACTGATGTACAGATCCATACTTTTGTTTTCAGCCAGTAAGTTGGCAAAATAGATTTTGAACTGATCGTCTAACTCGTCATCCCGCAAAAAACTCAGGTTCAGAATTTTTGGCGCTTCATAGTTATCTACCATAAAAAGTAGGGTTTTCTGACTGGTTTTCATGCTGACTTCGTCTTCCAGCACTGTTTGCACATCACCACTGTTATCTGTGTAAGTAAAAGCCAGATCGTAGGCCTCGGCATTGACAGTGGTCAGTGAAGTTGCATCGCCAAAGCTCGCAGAGCCTAAAGCCGTTTCTACGTCGTCACTGTCTGTTAGTGTAAGGCTGGTTGTGGCGCTATTGGCTGAGCCGTTGTAGAACTGCAGGTAACTGCTTGGGTAGGTGTCGTTGCCCTCTGACGAGCTACTGCCGCCGCAGGCTGACAATAATACAAGGCTGGTGATAGGAAGAATAAGCTGACGTAACAACATAGTAGTTTTCTTGTCCTGTGAGAATAAATACCGTCATCAGAACAAAAAAATAACGCCGGGTTCAGGTCTTTACCCAGCATTTACTCAGCTTAACCTATCTTAATTCAGGCTTTACTCAGCTTTGGTTTTAGCCTCTTGTTGTTTGGCCCATAACTGTGCATAAAGGCCCTGCTGAGCCAGCAGTTCCTGATGTGTGCCAGCTTCGGCTACTGCTCCTTGTTGCAGCACCAGTATTTTGTCAGCATCCGTAATAGTGGATAGTCTATGAGCTATCACCACTGAGGTATGGTGTTTTGCCAGCTCGCGCAGGGCCTGCAAAATGGCAGCTTCTGAGTGAGAATCCAAGGCTGAAGTGGCTTCATCAAAAATCAGAATAGGGGAGCCTTTTAGCAGCACGCGAGCTATGGCAATACGCTGTTTTTCACCGCCTGATACTTTTAAGCCCCGTTCGCCCACTAAGGTTTGATCGCCTTGTGGCAAACTTTGAATAAAGCTGTCCAGATGAGCCAGCTTGATCACCTGGTCCACTTCGGCCTCACTGGCATCAGGTTTACCATAGCGGATGTTTTCCCTGATACTGGTGTTAAACAGCACAGTATCCTGCGGCACTATGGCAATACTTTGGCGTAATGAGCTTTGAGTCACATCACGTACGTCTTGGCCGTCAATACAAATACTGCCGTTTTGTATATCGTAAAAGCGGTATAAAAGCCTGGCTATGGTACTTTTTCCTGCACCTGAAGCACCGACAATCGCCAGCTTCTGACCCGGTTCCACCACAAAACTTAAGCCATTCAGAATAGGTCGGCCTGGCTGATAACTAAAATGTACCTGATTAAACTCAATGCGGCCTTGTTGTAACTGCAGTTGTGGCGCATTGGCTTTATCTTTGATTTGAGCTTCTTTTTTCAACAGTCCAAGCATGTTCTCCAGATCAGTTAAAGAGCGGCGGATTTCACGATAGACAAAACCTAAGAAATTCAGTGGGATAAATAGCTGCAGCATATAGGCGTTGACCATGGCTAAGTCACCCAAGGTCAGCTCTTTGTTAAGCACTCCTTTGGCCGCCATCCACATCATCAAGGTAATAGCTATGGCAATAATCAGTGCCTGGCCAGAGTTTAATGCCAGAAGCGACATACGGTTTTTCAGCTTGGCTTGCTCCCAATTGGCTAAAAACTGATCGTAAGTGCGCTCTTCATAAGCTTCGTTATTAAAGTACTTCACAGTTTCATAGTTCAGCAGGCTATCGACCGCTCTGCTGTTGGTGGCTGAGTCGGCCTGATTGGCTTCACGTATGTATTTGTTGCGCCACTCTGTGACATAAAAGGTGAAAGCGACATACAAAGCCACAGCGACAAAAGTCAGCACTGCATACCAGTAAGAAAACAGCAGCGCAAAAATCACTGCGACCAGCAGAATTTCCAGCAGGGTAGGCACTATATTGAACATTAAAAACCGCATCAGAAAACTAATGCCGTTGGTGCCTCTTTCTATATCTCTGCTGATGCCGCCGGTTTGGCGATCTAAATGAAAACTCAGTTCAAGTTGATGTAAATGATTAAACACCCGCAGACCCACTTTACGCATGGCGTGTTCAGTCACTCTGCTAAAAAGTGCGTCCCGTACTTCACCAAAAAAGACTGAGCCAAAACGTAACAGGCCATAAAACAATAAAAAGGCCAAGGGCAAACTCAACACAGAGTTTAAGCTGGGATCTAAATCATCAATGATAAGTTTCAGTGCATAAGGCAGGTATAGAGTAGCGGCTTTGGCTGCCAAAAGCGCAGCCAAAGCGAGTAACACCCGGCCTTTAAAGGCCCAGATGTAGGGCCACATGTACTCTATAGTTTGTTTCAGATTAAGAGCTTCAGCCTGTTTTGCTGCATCTGCTCTTTTGGCCGCTGTTCCCATACCACGCATAAATCAGATTATCCTGAATGGGCCCGGCCTTAGGTCGATCCGGGCTTTAACTGTAAGTGCAAAGATAAGCCGTGTCAGTTTCAACTTTGAGCTGAAATTTTGCCTGTGCAGGCACTTCAAACACAGCTCCGCGCGCAAAGGTTTGCCACTCTGTCTGGCCTGGCAATAATACGGTTAAAGCGCCGCTAATCACAGTTAAAACTTCATGCTGGCTGGTACCAAATTCGTACTCACCTGGTGCCATCACCCCTACTGTGGCAGGTAACTGTTCGCCCTGGAAAGCAATAGAGGTTACTTTGCCGTCAAAATAACTATTTACTTTAAACATCTGGTCTTACTCCTTTGAAATACTGATTTCAGTTAACCCTATTTCTATTTTGAAATAAAGAGATTTCTGGGTGTTTAGATGTCCATATCTGGAATCGGGAACTTTTGATCGGTTCAGGCTTTTTCACCGAACCTTTGCTATACCTTAAAAGTGAGGTCTGAACAGTAAGTCTAAGTAATTGAATTTGTAATTAAATCAGCTTCGGAGTTTTTATGCAGATCAAAAAACAGCTCGCCTTTCCCGCTCTGCTGGTGCTGGGGTTCAGCCCGTTAGCTTGGGCGGATTTAAGCTCTACTGTTACTCTAAGCTCCAACTATTTATTTAATGGCATAACTCTGACTCAAGATGATCCTGCATTGCAGCCTAGCCTGGATTGGGTCTCTGATTCAGGTTGGTACCTCGGTACCTGGGGTTCCAATGTCAGCTTTGTCGACAACACCGACCGGGAGGTTGATTTTTATACTGGTTATTACACTGATTTAGGTGGAAATTGGGCGCTTGATCTTGGACTGGCACATTACAGCTATTATGGCAGCAGCGACAGTAGCGCCTTTGATTATCCTGAAGCTTACATCAAGTTGTCATATGACAACACCAAACTAAGTGCTTGGTATGCCAAAGATTATTTTGGCGCTGGTGGTGGCCATTACATTCTGATGCTGACGCACAATGTGCAATTGATGCAGTGGCTGACGTTGACCCTATCCGCCGATCGCTCTACCTCGACTGACACTGACAAGTTCCTGCGCGATAACGACGGTACTTATCATCACTGGAGACTGGCGCTAACCAGCGATTGGTTAGGGGCGAAATGGACAATGGCCTTTGATGATACCGATCTGGAATTAGATGATTTAGGTGAACCTACCTTTTCATTGTCAGTGGCAAAAACCTTTCATTGGCTTTAGGTGGCAGTTATGAAGTTAAATTCTTTGCGATTTAAACTTACATTCGGAGTAGCACTGCTGCTTTCTATCAGCATAGGCAGTATGGCTTTGATTGGCTGGTATTCGATGAGCAGCAGCAATGAATCTGCTGTGACCAGACTGACGCAGTCGGTGAGGACATTAGCAGAGCAAATTCTGACAGAGGCCGCACAGCGCACAGCACTTGAAACCAGTGCTGTGCTTGACCGCAATTTTGATACGGCAAAAAACTTTGCTGCCATATTATCAGGCACAGCAGTTGGCAGCGGGCAAACGCCATATAGCCGGGATCAGGTCAAGGCTATGGCTGGCCATATTCTTGCCAGCAATACCGGTATTTCCTCTTTGTACAGTCAGTTTGAACCTAATGGTTATGATGGAGCCGACAGCCAGTTTTCCATTGCCAATGACCATAGCTCTCAAACAGGGACCATGGAAATTTATTGGGTCCGTGAGCAAAATCAGCTGAAGTTTGTGCAAACACCAGATGCCGCTGTGAAATACAAAGACAGCAAAAATGAATTTGGAGTGCGTGAAGCTGAATGGTATCTGTGCAGCCGCGACAGTAAAAAAGCCTGCCTGATGGAGCCCTATTTATGGGAAATTGCACCTGGCAATCAGGTGTTATTGACCTCACTGGTGTATCCTGTCGTCAGTCAGAACCAGTTTCGTGGAGTATCTGGCGTCGACTTAAACCTGCCCGTTTTGCAAACCCTGTTGCAGGCTCAGGCAGACCTATTGTATGACGGCAAAGCTGAGCTTTATTTGTTGAGTAAACATGGCCTTGTAGTAGCCAGTAACAAGTTTCCTGACAAGTTGGGTCAAGCTGTAAAGGCGCTGGATTCGGACTTAGCAGCACATTTGCAGCAACATCAAGGCGGTGTCAGTTTGTTTAAAGATGCCATGTTCGTGACTCAGCCTATCAAACTCGATAGTACTGAATCAGGTTGGCAAGTTGTGGTAGCCGTGCCCGAAGCTATAGCTCTAGCCATGGCCACTCAATTGGCGAATCAACTAAATGAAGACTCAGCTCAAACTACTCAAAGTATGATTGGTTTAGGTTTGGTCTTGTTATTAGCTTTTGTGGTGTTAATGGCCTTAGGGCTCAAAAGTGCCACAGCCCCCATAGTTCAGATGAGTCTACTGATGAAGGAATTGGCTGGCACTGAGGGTGACCTAACCCGGCAATTAAAGCAAAGCCAGCATCAGGAATTAAATGACATGGCGGACGGCTTTAACATGTTTACGGCCAAATTAAGATCGATGATCCATAACCTGAAAGAATCGTCTATTTTAATGCAGTACCAATCGGAACAAATGGTGAAGACTACCGATCAGACCAATAGTTCTGTCAGTATTCAGGCCAGTGAAATTCAGAATGTTGCCTCAGCCATGCACCAAATGTCTGCAACAGCACATGAAGTCGCCAATTTAGCTGGCAGTACAGCTCAAGGCGCACAAGAGTCCCTTGAAGCCCTTACCTCAGCTAATCAGCTATTTCAAAGCACAGTAGATGCTTTTAAAGCAGTGTCTGTTGAATTTAATCACACCAGTCAGGGAGTGAATGAAGTAGCACAAAGCAGTCAGAAAATTAACAGTATTATTGACGTGATTCAGGCTATCGCTGAACAAACTAACTTGTTAGCGCTTAATGCAGCTATTGAAGCGGCGAGGGCTGGAGACCAAGGACGAGGTTTCGCTGTCGTTGCAGATGAAGTTCGTTCACTTGCCGCACGTACTCACAGCTCAACAGATGAAATAAAAAACCTGATCCATGCTTTACAGCAACAAGTGGCTGCAGCAGTGCGGCAAATTCAGACCAATACCACAAAAGTAAACAGTACTTTAGAGGAAGCTGAAAGTTCATATGCCAAGTTATCCTTAGCAACCCAGGGTATCTCCAGCATAGCGGATAACGCATTTCAGGTCGCTTCTGCTGCAGAGGAACAAAATCAGGTCAGTGAGGAAATTAACCGCAACATCACAGCTATTGATGACGCGACTAAAGACTTGAATCAATTAGCTAAACAGAACCTATTAATCAGCAAGGAAATAGACAAAATCACCGGAGCTATGGACGCTCAGTTGGAGCAGTTACGTTGTTAAAAAAGCAAGTTCAACGAGTGAAAGTCTTAGCCCTTCTGTTGTTCGTATGGCCAGTATCAGTGCATGCAAAGCCTCAGCTCATAAAGCTGGCTAGTTTGGACTGGCCTCCCTACACAGGCTATCTGTTGGAGCAGCAAGGCGAAACCACCATGCTGCTGCGACAGGTGTTCTCTGCGATGGGTATGGAACTGCAAACAGAGTTTTATCCATGGTCCAGAGCTATTCGTGCCAGTGGAAAGCCCGACTCTATCTATGCAGGTTACTTTCCGGAATATCAAACGCATAACCCGGGATTTATATTGTCTGATAGTGTGGGGGTCAGTGAGCTGGGTTTTGTTGAAGCCAAAGCTAAACCTCTTGGGAGACTGAGCTTCATCAGGTTGCCACGACTAAGGTTGGGTGTTGTGCAGGATTATGTCAATTTGACAGAGGTTGATCAGATGATTGGCAGGGGGCAGCTGACGCCAGAGCTGGCGTTTTCTGATCGGCAAAACATATTAAAAGTAGCATTGGGACGATTGGATCTGGCGGTGGTAGATCGAAGAGTGCTGATGTATTTGTTGCAGCACGATAATGAAGTAAAGCGGCTTGCTGAAGGTAAGGTCCACTTTAATGACAGTCTGACTGAGCTAAAAACTTTACATTTAGCTTTGCGGCTTGATGCCGATAATCTACAGCTGATGACAGAATTTAATCAGCAATTACAAAAGGTTAAGGACACACAAACCAAGATTCTGTCTCTGACCACTAAGTCGCAAGAGTACTAAAACCATATTTGTAATAAAAAGTTATTTGAGCTTGCGCTAATACAACCAGCTTCTAGACTTGTGCCAACTATGGAAATTAGCCTTAAGCCCGAACCGCTTGGCTTACAACATAGACCCATCATTCACCTGAATGGAAGCGGAGTTGCTTATGCAAATAAATTGTGGTTTAGCTGCGCGTTTATCTTTTTCTTTCGCCATCCCTTTATTCCTGATGTTGTTGTTAGCTGGCACCGCCGTATTGGCGATGAATAGCATGAATCAGGGGTTAAAAACTGTTTATCTGGACAGGGTTGTACCGCTCAAAGGATTAAAACATATTGCCGATTTATATGCGGTCTCTGTGATTGATGCGGTGAATAAAGCGAACTCAGGTTTATTAACAGCAGAGCAAGCTTTGGCGCAGGTGCAAAGTGCCCAACAGCAGATTTCGCAAGAATGGACCAGTTATATGGCCACAAGCCTGACGGCAGAAGAGCAACAGCTGGCGGCGCAAGCTGAAGTGTTGTTCAAAGACGCCGATTCAGATATCAGAACTCTCGTTGGCTTTTTACAACAGCAAAGCGGTGACATTCGCGGCCTGTTGCCTGATTTTAATGGCCCTCTGTATCGCAGTATTGACCCTATCAGCGACAAAATAACCCAACTTGTGAATCTACAATTAAGGGTGGCTGAAACTGAATTTATTCGGTCAGAGCAGTTATACAACGATCAGGTATGGGAAATGGCGATATTTACTTTGATAGCCATAGCTGCGGCGGTAACAGCCGCCAATTGGGTTGTGCGTCATACCTTGGGGCATTTGGGCGGCGAACCTGAATATGCTGCGATGATAGTACGTAAAGTCGCAGCAGGTGAGCTGGACATTCAAATTGAATTGAAACAGCAGGATAGCTCCAGTTTATTGCATCATATTCGCGCTATGGTGGCGCAGCTGTCAGGCATAGTAGGGGAGCTAAAGCTTGCATCCAATGCTTTGGATCAGGCCGCAGATGAACTAGCCGTCAGTAGCGAAAAAACTACAGAGCAATTGATAGTGCAGCATCAGGAAATAGAAATGGTGTCGACTGCAATGAATGAGATGAGTAGTTCTGTGGCAGATGTTGCGCAAAATGCGGTACATGCTGCGCAAAAAACCAATGAAACCGAAACTAATCTGCAGCTTAGTGATGAAGTGATGGCGAAAACCATCGCCTCCATTGAAGCGCTCTCGACTGAAGTGAGCCAAACCACAGCAGTGATCCAGCAATTATCTGCGCAAAGCGCTGAAATAGGTCAGGTAGTGGAGGTGATTCGTGGGGTGGCTGAGCAAACCAATTTGCTGGCGCTTAACGCCGCTATCGAAGCGGCCAGAGCTGGGGAACAAGGCCGGGGTTTTGCTGTAGTCGCTGATGAAGTCCGTACTTTGGCCAGCAGGACTCAGGATTCAACTCAAATGATCCAGGCGATGATCACCCGTTTGCACGAGGGGGTGCAGGCAACTGTCAATGCGATGTCAGGCAGTCAAAAACAAGCCAGTCATACAGTGGACTTTGCTGCCGGAGCTTTAGAGTCTTTCAGTAAAATCAAAGGCTTTGTCACTGTGCTGAACCAAATGAATGATCAAATTGCCAGTGCAGCCGAGCAGCAAAGCATAGTGGCGGAAGATATCAATCGGAATGTCATGCAAATTAAAACTGCAACAGAGCTGACGGCCAGCGCCGCTGACCAGGTGTCTCGTTCTAGTCTGGAGCTAAAACAAATCGCCAGTCGTTTGTCAGGTCATGTGAATTATTTTCGCTTGGTCTGAGCCTTTGGAACCACTGTTCTCTGTATTCAGAGGCATAGAAGATAAAAAGCGCTGTAAGCGCTTTTTATCTTGGATAGAGACGAAGGGCTTTGGCCATCAAAGCTTCAGCACCACAGAATCCAATGGTGCCAGTTCTATCTGGATTGATGCTGCGTCCTTAGTCACAGTTAACGCCGCTTTGCGCTCAGACAACAGGTCTTTTAACTCATAATCACCTTTACCTAACTGCCATTGCTGCAGCAAATCTGCAGGTAATTTCAAGGCAAAGCTGGTAGCTTCAGTGGCGAAATTGCTGGCCACTATCACTTTGGTTTTGTCGTTAAAACGAGCGAAGGCATAGGTTTTGTCGCTATAACCCGCAGTCTGTTTATTGATGCTATGCAGTTCCTGATAAGCACCGTTAAATACAGCTTCTGTCGCAGACAGACTCATTAATTTGGCGTAAAACTCACGCAGTTGCCTTTGTTCTGTTGTCAGTTTGCCACCATCAAATTTACCGCCATTGAGCCAGTTTTGATGAGCTGGTACGCCTGCGTAGTCAAAGATGCTGGTGCGGCTTGGATCGCCAAAACCAGAATCTAAAGCGCCAGCTTCTCCGACTTCCTGGCCAAAATACAGCATAGTAGGGGAGCTGCTGATTAAGGCTGATACCACCATGGCGGGCTTGGCTTTGTTGGCATCGCCGGCAAACTCTGGGGAAGCAATACGCTGCTCGTCATGGTTTTCTAAAAAGTGCAGCATATGATGTTCAATGTCCGCCATACCTTTTTGTACAGAGGCTATAGCATCAGTACTGCCTTTGCCTTGCATCACCAGTTTTAAGCTGTCGTACATTTCCACTTTGTCGTATAGGTAATCCATTTTGCCAAGCCGGATATAGTCGCGGTATAAGGCGGGGTTATAGACTTCCGCCAATAAAAAGGCTTGTGGGTTTTTGCTTTTTATACTGGAGTTTAAAAAGCTCCAGAATTCGACAGGCACCATTTCAGCCATATCAAAACGGAAACCATCCACGCCTTTATCAAGCCAGTAAAACGCTATATCTCGGAATTTCAGCCAGGAGTTAGGTACATCTTTGCCTTGCCAGAAGGCGGCATGTTCTTGCACCGATTTATCGGCGTAATCTGCGGGTAAGCGATCAAAATCGTAGCTGCCGTCTGGTTTAACGCCATAGTTTACTTTGACGGTTTCGTACCAGTCATTAAAGTCAGGCTGAGCTAAACGTGAGCCGTTGCCTGTCCATTTGGCCGGGTTTTCGTCAAATTTACCATCGTTTAGCGGATGAGCTTCACCGCCTAAAGGCTGGTAACCGTTTTGAGCTGCGGGAACCTGAAACGGCTGGCCAACCACGTAATAGAAGTTATTGTCCCTTTTGTATTCGACGCTGGTGTCGTCATTGGCGCCGAAGTCTTCAATACCAGCAGGTTTATCCAGGGATTTATAATGACGCGCCACATGGTTAGGCACTATATCAATAATAACTTTTAAACCCTGGGTGTGAGTGCGCTCTATCAGGGCTTCAAATTCCTGCAGCCTTTTCGCTGGATCGACCGCCAGATCAGGGTTAACGCTGTAATAATCTTTAACGGCATAAGGCGAACCTGCACGGCCTTTGACTACATCCGGGTCGTCATGGCTAATACCATAAGCGCTGTAATCTCGGATCACGGCATGATGCAAAATGCCTGTGTACCAGACATAAGTAGCCCCCAGCTCTTTAATGCCTTTTAGTGCCGCTTCGTCGATATCGTTAAACTTGCCGACACCGTTTTGTTCTATAGTGCCCCAGGGCTGATTTGTGCTGTTGCTATTGCCGAATAAGCGGGTGAAGATCTGGTAGACCACAACTTTACCTGCTGAAGGCTCTGACTGTGGAGCTAAGGGAGCTGGCTGTTCTACTGCTTTTTTTACTTCTGAGGCAGGACTTTGGTGTTGCACTGGCGCTTTACCGCAGGATGCCACTACAGCTAAAGCAAAGGCGCTGACTAGCCAGGTTTTGATTGGACTGCGTTTCGCATAAAAAGGAAATTGCATCTTCGTCTGTTTCCATATCGTTTTTCCTTATGCTAACACAGCCAGTCTGTCCGGCTTTTTTACTGCATACGTTTTCATAACCAGGGCATTAAAAGAGCCAACTCTTTATTTAGCCTCTATCCGCTTTAAACGCTGGATAAAGCGATCTATATGCTCCTCATCTTTAGCATCTATATGATATTTCTGATGAAAACCTAAAGTGATAGTCACTTCATCAGCCACAAAATATAAATCATAGCCGTCAAAACCACTGGCAATGGTCATACCGTCAAGTTCAAAACCTTTACCAAAAGTGGTGTCCACTGCCACACCTTGTTGTTCTACTTTGCTAAATACCTTCATCAGTAATTTAGCATCTATTAAATTTTGCATGAGTGCTCCTGTTCGCAGCGCTGTTTTGCGTTCTGCTGATCAATAAAGGTATAGTGATGTTACGAAAAAAAGGAGTCCACGGATGCAAATAACTAGAAAAACATTACTAATCAACGCCTTTTCTTTAACCTCTTGCCTTGTGTCTTTATCTGTTTCTGCTGCCCCAAGCCCTGCTCAACTGCAATTTTTTGACCAGTTAAAAGCACTTTGCGGCAAAGCTTTTGCGGGTAAAACTATAGTGGATAACCAACCTAGCCCGGCTTTTAGCGGCAATATGGTGATGCACGTACGCGATTGCACAGACAGCCAAATTCAGGTGCCTTTTGTGGTGGGTGAAAACCGCTCCCGTACCTGGATTATTACTAAAACCGCCAATGGCCTGCAGTTACAGCATCAACATAAACATCAAGATGGCACAGACGACATCTCCACTCTTTATGGCGGCCACACAGTGACTGCTGGCTGGGCTGAAGCTCAGAGTTTTCCGGCAGATGATTATTCCAAAAACCTCTTTATCAAAACCAAAACACCGCAATCAGTCGGCAATACCTGGCATATGTATTTATACCCGAATGAAAGTTTCAGCTACCGCTTAAGCCGCGAAGGCCGTGAATTTCGGGTCGATTTTGATTTAAGCAAAGCCGTAACATTACCCAAAGCCAACTGGGGTGCTGGAAAATAACGCAATTGACGGCAAAATCACCGTTAACGGGGCAAAAACTGCGATAACTGCTCTGGTCAGTCGCAGCTAGCTTGGTTAGTATCGATGAGTATTTACACCTAAGAACTTAATAAAAACGATCCGGGAGTGTTATGAGACCACAATTTTGGTTTTCAGCCACAACGCTGACCGTGATGGCCGCTTTAACCTTAACAGCTTGTTCTAAACCAGCTGAACAGGAACAAAGCGCCAGCACTGCAGCCGTTGGTGAACCAGCCAAAGCAGCGACAACAGCTTTAGTTGGGACTGAGTTTAACTCAGCTTATAAAGACTATTTAAAAACTCTGGCTTCTGATGAGTTTCAGGGCCGTATGCCTGCAACACCAGGTGAAGAAAAAACTATTAACTACATTTCAGAGCAATTTAAACGTTTTGGCTTAAAAGCTATTAACGGCGAAAGTTATCTGCAACCAGTGTCTTTAGTCCGTATTGACCCTAAAGAAGTGTCGGGCCTGAAACTTGCGGGCGACAAGCTCAATGCCGAACTGAAATACAAAGAACAAATGATGGCCTGGACCACTCAAGTGACGGAGCAGGTTGAAGTCAAAGACAGCGAGCTGGTCTTTGTTGGTTACGGCATAGTAGCGCCTGAGTACAACTGGAACGACTATGAAGGTCTGGATGTCAAAGGTAAAACAGTAGTGATGTTTGTCAACGACCCGGGTTTTGCCACTAAAGATCCAAATCTCTTTACCGGTAATGCCATGACTTATTATGGTCGCTGGACTTATAAGTTTGAAGAAGCGGCCCGTCAGGGTGCGGCTATGGCTTTGATTATTCATGAAACAGAACCTGCCTCTTATGGCTGGCAAGTGATAGCGGGTGGCTCGCCTACTAAGTTTGATCTGATCAATCCAAATAAAAATATGGACAGATCCAAAGTAGAAGGTTGGTTAACAACTGAGTCAGCACAACAGCTGTTTGCGTCCATGGGCACAGACATTGAAACCATGCGCCAAAAAGCACTGAGCAAAGACTTTGCCCCTGTGCCAATGGGCGTAAAAGCTTCGGTTTCAGTGAAAAATAATATTAGTGAACTGACGTCAAACAACGTCATGGGGTATATCGAAGGTTCAGAAAAACCGGACGAAGTGGTGCTGTATATGGGCCACTGGGATCACTTAGGTGTGGATTTCTCCAATCCAAAAGACAAAGTCTTTAACGGTGCACAAGACAATGCCAGCGGTACTGCTGCTGTGATAGCTCTGGCTGAACATTTTGCCAAACAGCCTAAGCCAAAACGCTCTGTGGCTTTTCTTGCCGTAACAGCTGAGGAAAGGGGGTTATTAGGTTCTGCCTGGTATGCCGCTCATCCTGTGTTTCCGCTGAATAAGACTGTAGCTGGTATCAACATGGACGTGTTAAACGTTTATGGTCCGATGAAAGATATGGTAGTGGTTGGCCATAACAATTCAGAGCTGGAAAACCTGCTGACTAAATACACAGAACAACAAGGCCGTTATGTAGCGCCTGAGCCAAGTCCTGAGCACGGCTCATTCTACCGCTCAGACCACTTCAATCTGGCTAAAGTCGGTGTGCCAATGCTGTATGCTAAAGGCGGTATCGACAGTTTCGAACATGGCAAAGAGTGGGGCGCTGCTCAGAAAAAAGAATACAACGTCTGTTGTTACCACAAGGCTGCTGATGAATTTAACGACAGCTGGGATTTACGTGGTGTGCAGCAAGATTTGAATGTGTTTTATCAGGTAGGTAACGAACTGGCAAATTCAGATCAGTGGCCAAACTGGTTTGAGGGCCGCGAATTCCGCGCAATTCGGGATGCATCTTTAGCCGCCAGGTAACTCACAGGGTCAGAGCCTTGGCTCTGACCCTCCATAATAGAGCCTACGTCTGACCTAAAAATCACATCTTCACTTGAGTTGTTTCTGCCCGGTCTAAAATTTGAAAAGTCTGTCAGAACATAACCAGGTTCGTTGAATTTGAACTCTAGCTAAGGTTGGAATTCGATTTTAGGGTCAGAGCCAAGGCTCTGACCCTGAAAAAAGGAAATCTATGAATAAGTTAGTGACCACTCTGGTTTTGGGCTTGGTGTTTAGCGCCGTGGCTGCAGAACCTGAATTAGTACAAACCGACTTTAACGCCAATTTTGCCCGTTATTTTGAAAAAGTGGCGTCGGATGAACTGCAAGGCCGTGCTCCGGCCACTGAAGGCGAAAAACGCACTGTCGCCTATCTTGAAACTGAATTTAAACGTTTAGGTTTAACAGCCTACAAAGATGGCAGTTACCGTCAGGCTGTACCTGTAGTGCAAATTGACCCTGTGGCTGTGTCCAGTATGACCTTAACTGGCGATAAAACAGCCGCTACTCTGGTCTATAAAACCGATATGATGGCCTGGTCCACTCGTATGGTACCGGAGATTAAGCTGGAAAACAGCGAGATGGTATTTGCTGGTTACGGCATAGTGGCACCTGAATACAACTGGAACGACTACAAAGACTTAGACGTTAAAGGTAAAACAGTGGTGGTGCTGGTGAATGATCCGGGTTTTGCCACTCAGGATCCTAAACTTTTTACCGGCAATGCCATGACCTATTACGGTCGCTGGACTTACAAGTTTGAAGAAGCTGCCCGCCAGGGCGCAGCTATGCTGTTGATAGTACACGAAACCGAAGCCGCCAGTTACGGCTGGAATGTAGTTTCAGGCACTAGCCCAATTCGTTTTGAACTGGCTGATGCTAATAAAAATATGCATAAAGCCCAGGTGGAAGGCTGGTTATCTTTGGATGCGGCCGAGCGTTTATTTGCCGCCAATGGCAGCAGCTTAAAAGAGATGAAAGCCAAAGCCTTAAAGCCTGATTTTAAAGCCATACCCCTGAATGCCAAGGCCAGTATCAGCATTAAAAATAACTTACGAGAAATCGACTCCAATAACGTCATAGGTTTTATCCCAGGCAGTAAAAAGCCGGATGAAGCCGTGATTTACATGGCGCATTGGGACCATTTTGGTCTGGATTTTAGCCGCAGTGATGACAAGATTTTTAACGGTGCTCAGGATAACGCCGGTGGCATTGCAGGTTTATTAGCGCTGGCTGAAAAGTTTAAACAAGGCCAGGCGCCAGAGCGTTCCGTCGCTTTTGTGGCTGTGACAGCCGAAGAGCGGGGTTTATTGGGGTCACGTTGGTATGCCGAGCATCCACTTTTTCCGGTCAATAAAACTGTGGCTGGCATCAATATGGACATTATGAATGTCTATGGTCCTATGCGTGATGTGATGGTATTTGGTTATGGCAGCTCAGAGCTTGAGCCTATTCTGGCCAAATACGCCAAAGCGCAGAACCGCTATATAGCGCCAGAACCTACACCACAGGATGGTTTTTATTACCGCTCAGACCACTTTAATCTGGCGAAAAAAGGCGTACCAATGCTCTATGCCCGTGGTGGCATCGACAGCATGGCTCATGGTAAAGACTGGGGCTTAGCGCAGCGTAAAAACTACGTCACGGATTACTATCACAAAGTAAACGACGAGTTTGACCCGAAGTGGGATTTACGGGGTTCACAGCAGGATTTATTCCTGTTTTATCAGGTGGGTTTAGAAGTGGCAAACAGCCAAAGCTGGCCAAACTGGTTGCAAGGGAAAGAGTTTAAAGCGATACGGGATAAATCGCTGCAAAACTAACTTGTCCTCACGATGTAAAATCGGCCTTAGTGCCGGTTTTACTATAACCCTCCTCTGGGGGACGGCTGAATTCAGCAGCAGCCGCCTGAAGCGAGTTGCAATAGAACTCTAGCCCATAGGGCAGCATTTGTTCATTACTCGAAAGGCTATTTTGCGATATCGATACTCGCTGTTGTCATCTGCATTTGGTCTTCTCCCATTTTTGATTGTTTGCAATTCAATCACGGCACATCGATGCCGAAGTGGGAGGAGGCCATCACAGCTGGTTATGTACCCTTGCAACTTATCCATTATTGGTTGTTTCCTCTTTTCGCAGCCCACCGCATTTTTTGCTCTAAAGTTTATCCTTGGATGCTCAGTGCTGATATTTATCTCAGATCCGTCGTGGTAGGAAAAAGAGCATAAACAGGCTGAATGCTATCAACTGTTTATGCTCTTGTTTTGTCGTAGTTATCAGTTGCCTTGCGAAGCTTGCAGCATACGGGCTATAGCAATAGCGTCTGAAATTGTATCTACGCTGTAGATTTGCATCACGCCTTGAGTTGTGGCCGCCTGAGATAGAATATTCTGCTGATTTTGCGCGTTTACTGAGTTTTCAAACATCATGCCTGTGGAGTGCGACATAGCCTGATAAAGACTACCCATAGCCATGGCTGGTGCTTCTGCAACAACTTTGACATTAGCCTGGGTAACTGCGTCCGTAATTTGTGGATTTACTGTAGTCATAGATTTTTCCTTTTATCAGTGTTTAAGTAGAGTGTATTCAAGGTTGCCAAGCATGCTCAGCGCCCAGGAATCTGGTTTTTTATGGGCTACAACTACAAAGGCCATAAACTATAAAATTATTTCCCCAGCATTTGCTTGATACGGGCATCTACGCGTTCTTCAAGGCTTTTTAGTTTCATCTGGGCCATTGTTTGTAACTGATGCTGCAATTGCTGAGCTGTTTTTTGTTCGGCAGAAATTTCAGTTCGCTCAGCCCTTTCTAGCCCATGGGTGACCCGCTCAATTTTTTCCAACAGTGGTATTATTTTGTCCATAACCGCAGCCAATACAGTTTGGCTCAACTCATCGATATCTTTTTCGCTCAACCTTGGTTTTTGAATGGCCCTTTTGAGCGCTGGTTTTCTGGTTGCTGGTTTAGAACCGTCGGCTGGAATGTTCATTGACTTTCTCCGGTTTAATTAGCAAGACTGATTCTAAAAACACTACGATCAAGTTCCTGTTGTGTCATTGTAACCAAATCGCCATCCTGAATAGGTCTGCCACCTGAGAGCCCTACAACGTTTCTGCCAAAAGCACCTAGAGATGACAGCACAGTGCCACTCAACGCTGCTAGAGGGCTCGCAGTGAGAATACCTATAGTTGAAACTATAGCGCCTACAGATGTTGCGACCAAAGTGCAGCCAAGCACTAATTTTTTTGTAATATCAGGTAAAGCGAATAAGGTCAGTGCGGCTACTTTAGGTATTGCTGCCACTTGCAGCTTTGATTTGTTGCTGTTGTCTGTTGCTGGATCAGGGCTGGTAAGAGCCACCATCTGAGAAACGTAATGGGCCGCTGTTTTAGCTGCTTCCAACTCCAGTTTAGCTTTTAGTTTCAGGTTATCTTCGTCCGAAAGGTCATCCAGAGCGATTTCTGTTTTGTGAGTCTGATACAGTATTTCACCGACATTGGTTGCCTTTAGCGTGATATTCAATTTAATGATATTGGCTGTGGGTAATTTGATACGAAGCAAACCAGGTCCAGACGAGCCAGTGGTATTAATCAGCTGTGAGAGGCTACTAAAAGGCAGAAGTCTCAGATTACAAAACACCATACCGTTGCTTTCTTGTAGCATCACCAGATTTAAACCTGTGCTGCCGTCCTGCAATTCAATCAGGAAAGTAGTGAAATCTGTTTTACCTGATACCTCAACCTGCCGGACAGAGGGTTTGACGTTGGTTTGTAAAGTATCAAATCTGTACAGCGAGTTCAGATTAGGTTCTGCGGGCGTGTCGTTGGCGTATAGAATTGGCATACCAGTTGAGTCATAACCTTCCTTTTTCTCTTGTAAATAGCTGTTATTTGCCAAATCACTTAAGGTCTGAGCTCCAAGGATCAGGGCGGGTTTAAACTGTTCTGCGTAGCTTGTAGTGGCAACCTTTCCGTTACGAATCATCACAACATCCTCAATTGATTGTTTTTGAAGTTAAAATAAGCCAAATCTCTTTTTCGGCGTTTCTGCCTGAGGTATTGGTTTCACTTCTGTTTCAGGTGTTGCACTGAACTCAGCTTGCGGCCAGGCGACTGAACTTACTGTTGGAGGTGAATCTGTGCTGCTAAATGCGGAGACTATGCTTCCGGCTGAGGTAGCTATATTGGTTGCATAGGTCGGCAAGGCCGCCATCGCCTGGGTAACCGACGTTATTGCTACCGTTCCTTGAGCCACTGTTGCTTCATTGGTCGCCAGTTTTGCTGCTTGTGCCATGGCGATCGTCAGTATTTGTTCGCAGCCTTGCAGGAAAGATCGCATGTCTTCAACCATCAGCGCTGCAGCCTGCTCCGCAATCAATCTGGAGCCAGTATCCATAGGTTGGTTGATCGGTTGCAGTACCTGCTGATTGATGAATTCAACATTTTGCTGGTAGGGCGTGAGGACTTGGTTGTTGCTTGTCTCGGATTTTAGTTCCATTTTTCAATCCTTATTAGCCTTTAATAATGCTGATTGCCTGAGCTACTATGGTGCTGTTTAGTTGATTGAGATTATGCTGGTTAGCGACAGCGTTTTGCATCGCCATGCCGTTGGCATGTGTTGCGACCTGATACAAGGTTCCCATCGCCTGAGCTGGCGCTTCACCTAATACCCCTGCATTGGTTTGTGCCACTGCATCGGTAATTTTCGCGTTCACATTGGAATCTGACATCTTCAGTGTTCTCTCCTTGATTCGATTGCTTATTAATTTAGACTTGTTCCTGTTTTTTTGCTTTTGCGGCAGTCCTGATTCCTTTTGTTTGAGTCCCATTTTTTCGACGGGAACTGGGTGAACGTTGAAAGTGCTGGCGGTAAGTTGTGGCAAAGTTAGCAGGATTGTCATAGCCCACTGCATAAGCTATTTGTTGAATTTGTAAATTTGACTGCTGCAGTAAAGAATCGGCTAAAAGCATACGTTGCTCTCTTAGCCAATCAAATACGGTGGTGTTGAGTTTCGACTGGAACAAAGCCGCCAGTTTTGTTCTGCTGGTACCTATCTGTTTTGCCAGTGAGGCAAGAGTCAGTCTTTTCTCCAGATTAGCGCTCATGTAATCACAGGCTTTTTGGATAAGCTGATGCTGCACATCATGTGCAGAGCTCAATAGGTTGATCCGAGGATAGATTGCAGTGGGATGTAACAGAGAGGTCATAACTCTATAAAGTACTTCCTCTTTTACAAATGGGTGTAGCAGATAGTCCAGAAATCCGGCCTGATAGATCAGACTACGGTTTGGTTTATGCGAGCATAAGACGGCTAGTTTGGGCGTCATGCTGAAGTGACTGCATATATCTGCTGTTGATGGAACCGGATCATGGCCTAAGTCCATGATCAATAAGTCTGTTTTTCTTTCGAACCCAACAGGATGGTCTTGTATTGAAACTATTTTTGCATTGAAGCCTTGGAGTAAATTTTCTAATTCGTCAAAGATGCAGTGATCGAGAAATAATGTGAGAATTTGGTAGGTCATGAAGGTATCCTGAATTTAATACATAAAATTCAGATAACTGCGAATTGATAAGTATAACGGGAGTACAAGATGAAACTTTGTCATAAACTCTTTAACGACAGAGAGTAATAAAATAGGTTCAACATCTTCCATTTAGTCGACTTATTCATTCTATCTGAGACGTTGACAGACGCTCTAAGCAAAGCTCCTAAAACCAGATCTATTTCTGACCGTTATGGCTATTTGTTTGTCCCTTATTTGTTTCTTTTTGATGTGCTGAAGATAGTAGCTGCGTTTCACTTATCTGTACATTTCTATTCTCTTTATTGAAGTGTTTTATTCGCATTTAGTAGCGAACTCAATGGACATCAGGATCTGTTACTTGCCTTTATGCGAAATGTGCGTTGCTGCTCCATTGGTTACCTCATGGCGTGATTTAACAATCAGGAAACGTTTTCTGGCATTTAGTATTTTGCAACCACCTAGCGACTTAATCGCTGCTTTGATATCGAATACTGAGGGCATGGGCCATCTCCTTTGACCAAGTTTTATGAACTGATGCGAAATGCTGAACTCGGTCGGCTTTTTGTTCTCCAGGTTATTTATGGTCCAAAGCTGTATCCCCACGGGAATTTAATCTGCTATTAACCCAATAAAAAAGGGCCAGGTTAGATTGCTCAGAATGAACAATGCGACCTGGCCCCATTTTCATAATTTAGCTTTAGGCTGGTTTCACCTGATGATTGTCGTCGCTGTCTTCGTCTTCCACTTTGTCATGGCTATGATCTTTGGCGATCAGCATATAGACAGAAGGTAAAACAAAAAGCGTCATCAGGGTACCAATGGTCATCCCCAGTACTAACACTATACCTATGGAGTTACGGGCTGCTGCACCTGCGCCTTCAGCGAAGATCAGCGGCGTGTGACCTGCTATGGTGGCAATACTGGTCATCATGACAGGACGTAACCGCAGCACTGAAGCTTCACGTATAGCGTCCAGTTTGGATTTGCCTTGTTCCTGCAGTTTGTTCGCAAATTCCACCACCAGAATACCGTTACGGGCAATCAAACCTATCAGCGTGACTAAACCCACCTGCGAATAGATATTCAGCGTACTGGTAAAGCCATCGGTGAAAAATGGCATAGGCGCTGGTATTTTCAGGAAGGTAAAGACCAGGGCACCAAACAGAGCCAGAGGTACAGAACCTAACAAAATAACCACAGGATCACGGAAGCTGTTGTACTGAGCCGCCAACACCAGGAAAATCATAGTCACTGCCAGAGTAAAGGCAGGCAGGAAGGTGTTACCTTCACGTTTTAACTGACGTGATTCACCTGTGTAATCAATAGAGTAACCGCCTGGTAGTAACTTCTTCGCTTCGGTTTCGAGGAAGGTTAGAGTTTCATCCAGAGGTTTGATCGTCACACCACTGATTTTCACAGCATTTAACTGCTGCATACGGTTGATGCTGCGTGGCACTGTGCTGTGAGTCAGGCTGGCGATTTGATCAACCCGAATCATCTGGTCTTGTGGACCTTTGATATACAGATTGGTTAAATCATCAGGAGTTAAACGTTCCATACGTTTAACCTGAGGCACCACTTTGTAACTTTGGCCTGACATATTAAAGCGGTTAACGTAGCCACCACCTAATAAAGTGCCTAAATCCTGCACTACATCACGCATATTCAGGCCCAGATCCGCAACTTTGTCGCGGTCTATATTCAACTGATACTCAGGCTGGTCCACCTTCATATCTATCACCTGGAACGGGAACATACCGCTTTCACGCATTACTTTTTCCAGCTTCAGCGCATAGTCGTAAATCTCTTTCGACTCAGCCGTAGAGGCAATGACAAATTCAACAGGGAACTGACCACCACCAGGTAATGCTGGAGGAGTGATAGGTAAAATCCGTACCCCTGAGATAGCGGCAAGTTTTTGCTGTACTTCAGGCATCACTTCAAACACTGTGCGTTCACGTTCTGACCATGGTTTGGTCACCATGCCGCCAAAACCACCGGTAGGGAAGGTGATCTGGAAGGTAAAGTCAGTTTCAGGCACAGACATAAAAGCTTCGTTAACGTATTTGCCATAGTAAGACGACTGATCCACTGTAGAGTTAGCTGGAGAGTCGACTATGCCAAAAATAACGCCCTGATCTTCAACCGGAGCCAGCTCTTTCGGTGACATGCTATATAAAGGAACACACAGCAGTATAATGCCGACCCAGAACACATAGACGCCAGATCTGTTGTTTAAACTGCTTTCCAGCTTACGGCTGTAAAAATTCTGGAAGCGGGTGAAAATAGCATCCAGTGGAGCTTTGTTGCTGGTATGAGGTTTTAACATACGCGACGCCATCATAGGCGACAGCGTAATAGCCACTATGGCTGAAATGGCCACAGCTCCTGCCAGAGTAATAGCAAACTCACGGAACAGGGTTCCTGTTAAACCCCCTTGTAAACCAATAGGCACATAGACAGAAATCAGCGTTACCGTCATCGCAATAATAGGGCCACCCAGTTCACGCGCTGCAACCAGTGCTGCTTTAAATGGCTTCAGACCATTTTGAATATGGCGTTCAATGTTTTCCACCATAACAATGGCGTCGTCCACCACCAGACCGACAGACAGTACTATAGATAACAGTGTCAGCAGGTTTAACGAGAAGCCAAAGACTTTCATAATAAACATGGCGCCAATCAGGGACAGTGGAATGGCGATAATAGGAATAAGCACTGAACGGCTGAAACCTAAAAACAGGAAGATGACGACAACGATAATCAGTAAAGTTTCACCAAGAGTTTTTACGACATCATCAATAGCAGCTTCAATGTATTTAGTAGCGTCGTAAGATACTTCACCTGTTAAACCACTGGGTAGTTCAGCCTTGATCAGCTCCATCTCTTTGGTGACTGCTTTAATCACATCCAGAGAGTTGGCATTTGGCGCAACAAAAACGCCCATAAAGACTGCTGTCTCGCCTGAGTAGTTGACGTTGGTGTTGTAATCGTCAGCACCTAAAACCACATCGGCTACATCAGATAAACGCACTATACCGTCGCTATTCTGACGTAAAATCATGCGCTTAAACTCGTCCACACCTTTCATGTCAGTGTTGGCGCGTAAATTCACCTGAGTGTAAGCACCCCGGGTTTGGCCTATAGTGGCCTGAATATTATTGTCGGTCAGCGCTGTGCGAACATCGGACGCTGTAATACCTAAAGCCGCCATACGTTCTGGTTTTAACCAGACGCGCATTGCAAAGGTACGGCCACCGAGAATATCGGCTTTCTGTACACCACTGATGGCAATTAAACGAGGCTGTACAGAACGGCTTAAAAACTCAGTGATCTGGTTTTGCTCCAGAATATCTGAGCTGAAGCTCAAGTAAGCGGCGGCAAATTGGCTATCCGCAGCTTCAATAGCAATAGCCGGCACTTCGGCTTCAGGCGGTAAATCTCCCCGCACCTGATTCACCTTGGCGCTGATTTCCGTCATGGCTTTGAGCGGGTCATAGTTCAGATGCAAATGAGCTGTCACTGTCGACACGCCCATAGTGCTTTGTGATTCTATGTAATCTATGCCACCGGCTGATGCTATAGCTCTTTCGATTGGAGTGGTGATAAAACCCCGGACTAAATCAGCGTTGGCCCCTATGTAAGCTGTAGTGATGGTAATCACAGCTATATCTGAACGAGGGTACTGTCGTACCGTCATATTGCTCATCGACTGGAAACCAGCCAGCAATATCAGCAGGCTGACCACTATGGCCAGCACAGGCTTTTTAATAAAAATATCGGTAAAATTCATAATCTGCTCATGGTTAATGGCTGGTGATGATCATCGTCAAATCAGTTATCAGCTGGTGTTGGCGTTGTTTTAAACTCTGGTGGCTGAGTTTTACTCAACACCACAGCCTGGCCATTAAACAGCTTAAAGGCGCCAGCACTGACAACTTGCTCGCCTGCTTTAAGACCATCAATGACTTCAACAAAATCACCACGGGATTTGCCTAAACGGACAAACTGCTGACGGGCTTTTAAGCCGCCTTTGTCATCTTTTTCCACTACAAAAACAGTGTCACCAAAAGGTGCATAAATAATAGCTGTGCTTGGCACCACCAATAGCTGATGCGGTTCTGTTAAGGTCACAGTAGTGGAGACCGCCATACCAGGGATCAGCACATTGCTGCTATTGTCTAACATGGACTGCACTATCACGTTACGGGTGCTGGTATTAATTTCGGCGCCTATGGCACTGATTTCACCTTTCACCACAACAGCACCATCACCGACTGAAACTTCAACAGGTAAACCTTTGGTAATTTGCGTCAACCAGTGTTGAGGGACTGGGAAGTTCACTCTGACTTTATTGGTGGCTTGCAACGACACTATGGCCGTGCCAGCTTGTAAATCTGTACCTAAATCCACCTGACGAATACCAATGCGACCATCAAAAGGAGCACGAATGACTTTTTTCTGTAAGGTAGCTTTTAAGTTGTCGACCTGAGCAGAAGCGCTGTCGAGTTGTTGTTTAGCGTTATCCAATTCACTTTGAGTGGCGATATTGGTGCGGCGCAACTGCACTAAACGGTCATAACTGGTTTTGGCCAGTTTCAGACTGGCTTCAGCTGAACGCAGTTGTGCCTGCTCATTGGTTGCTTCCTGTTCAATCAGCACTGTGCCTGCAGTGACTTGCTGACCATTACTGAAGCTGATTTTTTTCACACGGCCTGGCACTTCAGCCGCCACAATAATACCCTCGTCAGCCAATACAGTACCTATTGCATTGTAGGTGTTAGGCCAGCTTTGTTGTTCCACGCTAAAAGTGCTGACATATTCAGGTGGCGGGACAAAAGTTTCTCCCGACGCGATCATGGCTGCAATCTGGCCACCTTTGACCCCTGCAAGTACCATAAACACACAGATCAGGCCAAGTACGGCAAACAATATAGATTTAAAACTTTTCATAGCAGTAACCAGATTAAAAAGTTAATAAGGGCCCAGCAGTTTAAGTCTGTCTCAAAGGAGCAGACCGTACTTTGGGATTAGAACTACTCAGGGTCTGAGTTTAACTTCTCAGAACTTACTCTTCACTTACACAGTGAGCGGACAGGCTAGTGTGCCACGTTTTTATTCAAATTGTGACGATTAGTCATAATTTAATGAAAATTTAAGAAAAAACATGTCGTTGATCCCCGGTTCCTTTCAGCCTGTGTCTGAATTCCAGAGCGTTTTTACCGCTACAAGGCAGAAAAGATCCGGAAAAATGACAGCTATAGTGTAGCGAGCAAAAATGCTTTCACCTATGACATTATCAGATAAATTTGTAACCAAATGCCTGAATTGTTAAGCATAAGCCTGCAATCAGCAGCGAACTTACGGTTGCTCCATAAAAAAAGACCACCAAAAGGTGGTCTTTTTTCTGGTTCAGCTCATCAGAGACTGATTTTTTCTACCGGATAACCCAGTTTTTCCAATTCAGGTTTTAAGCTTTTGGCATCACCTACCACCAAAATAGTCATTTCTTTGGTGTTTAAGTGTTTAGCGGCCAGCGCATTGATCTGCTCTTTACTGATGCCAGAGACAATCTGGTTACGTTCACGGACAAAATCCGGGGTTAAGTTAAATTCCAGAATTTGCGCCATAAAGCCTAACTTGGCATTAGGGGTTTCGTACTTCAGGGCATCGGATTGGTTAATAGCCTGACGCATAAAGGACAGCTCATCATCGGCAATACCTTTTTGCTGGAAGGCATCCAGTTCGTTGATAAACTGACGGATAGAATCAGCTGTGGCATCAGCCCGTACTGCCGCAGAGGCAGTGTAAGTACCTGCAAACTTGTCTGCGATAAAGCCTGCGCGGGCGCCGTAAGTGTAGCCTTTGTCTTCACGCAGGTTCAGGTTAATACGGCTGTTAAAAGTGCCACCTAATACAAAGTTCATCAGGCTTGACTGATAAAACTCGCCTGTGATGTCCTGCGTCAGTGAACGCTTACCAATACGAATTTCAGACTGAGGTGCATCAGGTTTATCCAGCAGATAAATAGTGCCAGGTTTGGCTTTCATCTGACCTGTGTTGACCTGAAGTGCCGGGCCTTGGCCTTGCCAGTCAGCCAACTGGGTTTTTAACTCTGCTGATACTTTGTCCTTGGCTAAATCGGACACCACAATCAACTGACCACCTGCAGGTTTAAAGTGAGTCTGATACCAGTTCTTCACATCATCCAGTGTCAGTTTGCTGACTGATTCCAGCGTGCCCTCGTTAGGTAAGGCGGCAATGCTGCCATCAAACATCATTTTGTTGTAAGCCGTTGCCGCTATATAAGCCGGGTTAGTGGCGCTGTGCTGAATACCTTGCAGTGTTTGTTGTTGCAAGCGGCTGAAGTCTTCTGCTTTAAAGCCAGGGCTGCGTAACTTTTCTTCTAACAGCTTTAAGGTTTGTGGCAGATTTTTACTTAAGCTGGAGACAAACACATCAATGTAGCTGTCGCCCGAGCTGATGCTGATGCTACTGCCCAGTTTTTCCAGCTCCAGACTCATTTGTTCTGTGCTGTAGTTCTCTGTGCTTTCATTCAGAATGGCTGCCAATAAGGCCGATACACCGGCTTTATCTGCTGTTTCGTAATAGCTGCCTACCGGAATTTTCAGTAATAAAGAGGTGGTAGGGGTTTCAGTGCTTTGGCTGCCTAACACTTTAATGCCATTGCCCAAGTCCATAGTCCAGGTAGCTGGCAACTCAACAGCAGGGTTCATGCCAGCCATAGGTTGTTTGCTGCGATCAAAGCTATCTGTTGCTTTACGGACTTGTAAATCTTCAGCTTTGGTTTTTGACGGGCCACCGAAGTCATGTTTAACAGGGGTGAAGTTATCGGCTTTGGCAATCAGCTGTTTTTTACCTCTGGGCACCACGCTCATCACTACTGAGTTCTGACCTTTGATGTAAGTGTTGTACACCCGCATTACATCCTCTTTGGTCACAGCGTTATAGCGGGCAATGTCGTCAGCAATAGTATCAGGCTTGCCCTGGAAGGTTTGGCTGGCCGCTAACTGACTGACTTTACCTGCGACGCTTTGCAGGCCAAAAATGCTGCTTGCTTCCATTTTGGCTTTTACTTTTAACAAGTCATCGTCTGTCACACCACGTTGTTCAAACTCAGTCAGACTGGCGCGAATGATCTGTTCTATATCGGCCAGATTTTTACCTGAAGCCGGGTGAGGCAGGGCATACAAGGAGAATTCACAAGCCAGCTCGCGGCATGGGTGTGATACAGCGGCTTGTACTGCCAGCTGATTTTTTACCAGATTTTTATACAGCAACGAGTTGTTACCGCCACCTAAAATCTCCGACAAAATATCCAAAGCCGCTTCGTCTTTGTGAGTGGCATAGGCTGTTGGGAAGGTGATGTATAGAAGAGGTAAATGGACGTTATCTTCCATAGAGATATAACGGGTTTCAGGCAATTTGACAAAAGCTTTGGCTGCATCTGTCACTTCAGGACCACGTGGAATAGAGCCAAAGTACTTTTGTACCATAGGCAAAATATCTTCGGCTTTTACTGCGCCACCTACTGTTAAAGTGGCGTTATTTGGACCGTACCAACGCAGGAAAAAGGCTTTGACGTCATTGACGTTGGCGCGGTTTAAATCGTCCATATAGCCAATGACAGGCCATGAATAAGGATGACCATCCGGATACAAAGCCTGAGATACGCGCTCACTCAATCTGCCGTATGGCTGGTTGTCTACGCGCTGGCCACGTTCGTTTTTTACTGTTTCACGTTGTACTTCAAATTTCTTTTCAGTCACAGCATCCAGTAAAAAGCCCATACGGTCTGCTTCTAACCAAAGCATTTTTTCGATTTGGTTGACTGGCACTGTTTCAAAGTAGTTAGTGCGGTCTGAGTTCGTGGTGCCGTTTAAGGTACCACCTGCTTCGGTAATGATTTTAAAATGCTGTTCGTCACCAACGTTTTCCGAACCCTGGAACATCATATGCTCAAAGAAGTGGGCAAAACCTGATTTACCCAATTCTTCACGGGCCGAACCCACATGATAAGTCACGTCGACATGCACCAGAGGGTCTGAGTTGTCTTCATGCACAATCACAGTTAAGCCATTGTCCAACTGATACTTTTTATACGGAATATGAATACCTTGCTGCGCTTTGGATTGTTCGATTAATTTTACGCCAGCAGGTAAGTTACTGTGAGTTTGGGTGCCACAAGCGGCTAAGGTGAAGGCAAAAGCTACAGCTAGTGCCAATTTGGATTTGTTCATGGGTTCCTCCTTGTTAGTGGCCCGATTAGAGCACGTTTCTTTTGGGTTAAAAAGATACAACTATGTAACAAAACGATACAATGCCAGCAGTAAGGGCTCAAAAGTTCTGGTCTGGCAGAGTCTTTCACGCCAGACTATGGTGATGAGTTCACTCCGTATTCAGTCTGCAGCTTTAGACTGTGATGAGATAACAAGGGGATGACGTGACAAAAGCTGTGTCTGGCGCTAATAAATCAACATCCTGGCTAAAGTGGAACCTGCTGCTGTTGCTGCTGGTCGGCGCTCTGTATGGTTTTATTCAACTGCAATTCTGGTGGAAGCAATTGAATCCTCAATGGCAGGGGCTTGAGCTGTCATGGGGAAAGGCCAGTATGGAGCAGCTATCCTTGCAACTGCCATTTGCAGGGCAGCAACAGCTGCACCTGCAGCAACTGGAGTTGGCATGGACAGGCTGGCCCTGGCCTTTGGATGTGCTCAAAGCAAAATCAGTCAAAGCCGATATGGATATCCAACTGCCGCAGTCAGGCGTGGCAGAGCCTCAAGCTCAGGCCTCAGTGCCTGCTTTGCCACTTTGGTTGCCAAAGGTCGTGAGCTTTGAACAGATAGAAGTGTCTCTGCCTTGTGCCAATCTCAACTCCAGGCTGAGCAGCCAGGCTGTTCACGCCTCCTGTTCACTGACAGGCTCTTTAACTTACAGCGAACAAGATCAGCAGATAGAGCTGCAACTGGCCAATCACGATGCTGTGTCTATTGAAGGTCTGGGCGATGTCAAACTGACGCTACATAGCCTGATCCAACCCTCGGCTGAACAACTGCAAATTCCTAAGTTTAATCTTAAGTTAGCCAGCAAAGCGTTGCGCTGGCGGCAGCATCAGTTTACTGATCTGGATTTAAAGCTAAGTGGCCGCGCCTTTTGGCAAAACAATGTTCTGCAGTTTGAAGCCACTGAAGCTGTGCAGTTAAAGTTGGGCTATCAACAGCCAGAATTGCGGATAGAGCAATTGGTACTGAATGCGACCTCAATGCAGCTGCAGCTGGATCCTGCTCAGCCTGAAGGTGCGCAGCTAAAAAGTGATCTGACACTTCAAATCAAGCAATTGCAGCAGCAAATGCTAAATCGACTGGACTGGAATTGGGCCGGTACTCTATTGCATCAGCAGCAACAAACCCAGATTGAAGGTCGGTTAACGAACAGTCTTTCTCTGGCGCTTGAGCATAAAATTCAGCTCGCAGGGCAAAAACTCAGTGCCAGTTGGGTTTTGCCTGAGCTGTTTTTTCTGGCGGGAAATCCGCTGCAGCTTGGGCCTTTTTGGCCAGAGTTGCTGACTTTACAAAAAGGCAAAGCGTCAGGCAAAGGCCAGTTGGAGTTTGATCTTGGCAGTATGGCGCTGACCACACAGCAAACCGAGCTGGTATTGCGGGACATAAGCGGTATTTATGACAGAACTGTATTTAGTGGTTTAACCACCACACTAAAGTTGTTCAGCCAAGGTGCAGCCTGGGTAGTAGAGACTGATGATCTGAAGCTGCAACAGATTAACCATGGTTTAATTATGGGGCCTTTGCAGTTGCAGGCTCAGTATAAAACTCAGGCTCCACAGTGGTTATCAGGCCAGTTGGATATGCAGCAACTGCAGCTGGATTTATTTGGTGGTAAGGTAAGAGCGGCTTCGCAGCGCATTGATTTAAGTAAAGATACAAAGTTATTGCTGCAGCTGGATAAATTGCAGTTAGCGGAACTACTGAAGCAGCACCCAAGCGCTGATATGACAGGGCAAGGAACATTATCCGGCACTTTGCCGCTGAGCATAGAGCAAGGCAAACTGACGGTAGCCCAGGGCTCAGTGGCCGCTTTAGAGCCTGGTGGCTCCATTGCCTATAGGTCGGATAAGGCTCAGGCTATGGCGGCTTCAAATCAGGGCATGAAAATAATGCTGCAAGCACTGCAGAATTTTCAGTTTTCAGTGCTGTCTGCTGGAGTTAGTTATAGCAAAGAAGGTCAGTTGTTACTGGCACTTAAACTGGAAGGCAATAACCCGGATTTTGAACAAGGCAGGGCTGTCAATTTCAGTATCAATTTAGAAGAGAATTTACCGGCCATGATCACCAGCTTGCAATTGGCGGGTCAGGTGAGTGATATAGTGAAAAAACGGGTTCAACAGCGTCTGGCGACCCAAAAAGCCAAAGACGCCCGTAAGGAGTGATGATGCGATATGGGCAGGATACACAATTTTCACGGCCAAAGGCTGCTAGTCAGAGACGCAAAGTAGCACAAGGCTTAAGCCTTGGTTTGGCCATCTTCGTTGTTGCAGCTTGTACCCCTACGGTGCAAGTGGCTATGCCAAATGAGCCAATCAATATCAATTTGAATGTCAAAATTCAGCATGAAATTTTGATTAAAGTGGACAAAGAGCTGGACGAACTGATCAGTGATTCCAGTGGTTTATTTTAAGGAAGCCTAAAGATGAAAACTGTACATAAGTTAATGCTGTCAGCTTTGTTTGCTGTTAGTTTGCCTGTGCTGGCGATGGATTTACAGCAAGCCATGTCGGCCTTGAGTTCTGCGAAAAGCCAAGGCTTAGTGGGTGAACAACCTAATGGCTATTTGGGCGTTGTAGGCTCATCAGCGCAAGCCAAAGAAATTGCCGATTTAATTAACCAGGCACGCAAAGCTGAATACCAGAAACTGGCCGCTAAAAACGGCATTCAGTTAGCGGACGTTGAAGCTATCGCAGGCCAAAAAGCCATAGAAAAAACTGAAGCAGGCCAATACATTCAACTCAACGGTCAGTGGCAGAAGAAATAAAACCGGGGTCAGAGCTTTAGCTCTGACCCCCATATGTAGATCATATCTACTATCAAAAGCTACCGGGTTCAGAACTATTATAGAAGCTGTTCAGATTTTGAGGTCAGAGCCGATGGCTCAGACCCTTATAGGTGTGGCGGCTTGTTCACCCACTACTGTATGCCATGGCAGAATACGGTAGCTGCTGACCAAGCCATTGATGACATAAGGATCGGATTCAGCAAAAGCTTTCACTAGCGCTGGGTCTGAGACCTTAAACAGCAGCATAGCGCTTTCGATAGGCTCGCCCACTGCGCCACCTAATACCAACTCTCCCCGCTCTGCCGCCAACCAGGCCAGCTGCAAATGTTCGGCACGAAACAACACCCGCTTCTCCAGATAATCTGCTGAAGTTTGATACTGCAGTAAATAATGCATTTTTACTCCTTGTTAGCTAAATGTCCGCTGTCCGGCTGATTTTTGCGGACACTTTTTCTGTCCGCGGACAGTTTTTAGATTTCCAAATTAATCCAGTGTTTCTTTATAAAACAATGGTTTATCTTTATTTTTCGCCTTGGCACAGTCCCTGCTATCTCTGGTTAATCAGAATACGGAGAACAGTGATGATCCAGGGTACAGAAAATCAGGATATTCAAATCCAACCGAACAAAACCAGACAGTGGCGTCGCCCTGTGCTGGCTACTTTGTTTATGGCAGGTGTTTGTTATATCAGTTATAGCCTGCTTGCTGCCAGCTCAGCTCAGGCTTCTTTGGTGTTGCCTAAAGATCAGGTGCAACTTGCCATAGTAGAGCGTGGTAGTTTTACCCGCGATTTATCTGTACAGGGCCGGGTGGTCGCAGCTAATGCGCCTACTTTATTTAGCCAGGAAGCAGGGCAGGTACAGTATCTGAAGCAACCTGGAGAAGCAGTGCAATTAGGCGACTTACTGGCCATAGTATCCAGCCCGGCTTTAGATAACGAGCTGGAGCAACAACGCGCTTTGCTGGCCAGTATGGAATCCGACTTTGAGCGTTCGACTCTATTGGCCCGCGAACTGCAATTGGATATGGAGCAGGTGCAAAACACAGCTCAGGTCAACTTAATAGCAGCCAAACGTGAACTGGCTCGTGCTGAGCAATCCATTAAAGTGGGTGTGATTCGTCAGTTGGATTATGACGTTGCCAAAGACAAGTTATTGCAAGCTGAACTGGAATTTGATCACGCCAAACGTAAAGTAGCTTTAGCTTCAGATAAGCTGAGTTTTGAAAAAAAGTCTGGTCAGTCCGCCTTAGCTCGTCAGGCTTTGGTGGTGTCTGAACTGGATCGCAAACTGGCGGCATTACAAATTAAAGCCCCTGTCACAGGGCAGGTCGGTAACTGGTTGGTAGAACAGCAAAGTCATGTATTAGCTGGCACAGGTTTGTTAACAGTCATTGATTTAAGTCGTTACGAAGCTGAGCTTTCGGTGCAGGAAAGTTACATCCGCGATTTAGCTGTAGGTATGCCAGTTGAAGTGAATCTGGGCAATCAGCAACTTAAAGGTGAATTGAGCCATATAGCCCCTGAAGTGAAAGACAACTTAGTCACAGCCCGCGTGCGTTTTTCACAAAACGACAGCACCAGCTTACGCCAGAACCAGCGTTTATCAGCCCGAGTTATTATCGAACAAAAAGACAATGTACTGCGCATTAAGCGCGGCGACTTTGTGGCCAGTGGCGGAGGCCGGACTGGTTATCTGGTGCAAGACGGATTGGCAACAAAGACCCCTTTGCAACTTGGAGCTATTTCTGTGCAATGGGTGGAATTGCTCGATGGTGCAAAAGAAGGCGATCAACTAGTGATTTCCAGTTTGAGTGAGTTTAAGGATGCCGCTATGGTGCGGCTAAACTGATATAGATCAGGAGGATATGATGATTGAATTAACAGGTTTATCAAAAATTTTTCGCACTGAACTGGTGGAAACACATGCGTTGCGTGACATCAGTATTAGTGTCAATGAAGGCGAGTTTGTAGCATTAACTGGTCCTTCGGGGTCGGGGAAGTCGACTTTGCTCAATGTACTTGGAACTTTGGAAAACTTTGACCAAGGTGATTACCTACTGGATGGTAAGTCGGTTAAAGGCTTGTCTGATCGGGAGTTATCGACACTGCGCAATGAGAAGATAGGCTTTATTTTTCAAGGTTTTAACCTGATTAAAGACTACAGCCTGTTTGACAATATTGAGCTACCACTCCGGTATCGTGGTTTTAAACCTGCAGAGCGGAAGCGTCGTGTAGAGCATGCGTTGGAAACTGTAGGTTTGGCGGCGCGTCGTGATTATCACCCCTGCCAGCTCTCTGGTGGTCAGCAACAACGCGTTGCTATTGCCAGAGCGATTGCCGGTAGTCCACGCGTTTTACTGGCAGACGAACCCACAGGTAATCTTGACTCGCTGATGGCTCGTCAGGTCATGGAGTTGCTGGACCAAATTAACCGCGATGGTTGCACCATACTGATGGTCACCCATGATCCGGATCAGGCTCGTCGGGCTAGTCGGCAAATACAAATCATCGACGGGCAACTCAGCGACGCTGTGTTGTATGACCCTCTGGCTGTAGCCTGAAAGGAATCATTCAATGGAACAATTACAGTATTACTTCAAAATTAGTCTGATCAGTATTAAACGTGCGCCATTGCCTTATTTACTGACGGTACTGATTTTAAGCCTGGGTTTGGGCATGTTTTTCGCTAACGCGACCTTCTACTACCGGTTGAACAGCGACCCGCTGCCGCAGAAAAGCGACAAGCTGTTTTTCCCTATGATGCTGTTGGTGCCCTGGGACTGCGACAGTGGTTGTGAGCCGCCGCCTGTACTGAGTTATAGCAATGTGCAAAAGCTCGGAAGTAGCGGTATTCCGACCGCACAAGCTGCGATGTACAGCTCTGATAGTTATGTCCGGTTAGACAGTAAACAACAGCCGCTGCCAGTGCGTTTACGACTGACTCAGCGCGATTTTTTCCAGTTATTTGATGTACCTGTGCTGGCTGGAAGCATTTGGCCTGATAACAGTGCGCGCTATGAAGTGGTGATTGGCAAGCAACTTGCCGAAAAGTTATACGGTACAGCCGATGTAGTAGGGAAATCACTATTGGTGGATGATCGCCATTTTACAATCAGCGCCGTGATCAGCCCGTGGCAGATGCTGCCGCGTTTGTATGATGCGAATAATGGCAGTCACATCTCTGACACTGAACAACTGTTTATGCCACTGGAGACAGCATACGACCTGAACTATATGTCGGCCACTATGTCGCGAACCATGGATGATACCGACTACCGTCAACTGTCTACGCAGGGACGTACAGGCGCTTTGCACCAGCTGCAGTTCTGGGTTCAGTTGGACACACCAGCACAGCAGCAGGCGTATAGGGATTTTATGCTGCAATTGGCACAGTCTGAGCAGGCTGCGGGCCGTCACCCGGTTCATATTAATAATCAGTTGCCCGCACTGCGGGATATTGTCCGTTATTTTGGTCGTGAGTCGGGAGATGTGAAAGCGTACGCGCTGGTCACTCTGTTGTTTCTGGTGGTTTGTGTGTTCAACGCCAGTCATTTATCGCTGAACCGATACATCAGCAACCAGTATGAGTTCAGTCTGCGCCGAGCGCTTGGCGCAAGTCGCTGGCAACTGCAGCAGCAACTGCTGGTGGATGTGGTTGTGCTGACCTGTATTACTTTGGTGTTTGCCTTGCTGATTGGGGCTGCCAGTATCCAACTGATGAATTATCTGTGGCCTTTCAATAGCTTGTTTGCCAGTTGGGATCTCTCGTTGCTTAGTGCTCTGTTGCTGCTGAGTTTGGGTTGCAGTTATCTGGTGACTTTGTATCCGTCCTTACGTGCCTCGTTTGGCGCGCTGAACCAGCAGTTAAAGGAGTAAATGATGTCTTTCCGTCTGATGATTAAAACAATGTTGCGACGTAAAGTAGTAACGACGCTGCTGTTAGTGCAATTGGCACTTACATTGGCTCTGATCCTCAATAGCATGGTGTTAGCCAAGCAAACTTATGAGCGTTTGCAAGAGCCGACAGGACTGGATTTAGCCAACACTCTGCTGATTCAAATCAAACCAACAACGCCGGCGTTACGCCTGTATCCGGCGCTTGGCGAGTTACTTGAACGGCAACTGAGTGCTATACGTCAGTTACCTGGTGTAGTGGCTGTCGCTTATACCAACCAGTCGCCGCTGCTACGAGGGGGCAATAATGGCAATCTGCATAAAGTGGGTGATGAAGAACGCAACAATGTGTCTACGGTGCCACAGTATTATGCTTCTGCTGACATCTTTCAGGTGCTTGGTGTTGAACTAAAAAGTGGTCAGTTACCTCAGGTGCCGCAGTCCTTTGATAGCGATTCGAGTCCACCCTTAGTAGTGACTGAATCCCTGGCACAAAAGATATTTGGCAGTGATAACCCTATTGGTCAGGTTACGAATCAGGGAACTATCGCCGCCGTGGTTGGTGATTTTTATGGGCAGCGTGAAGCAGATATGGGGATGTACAATACCATTCGGATAGCGCCTCTTTATGGCGTGGACTGGGGCTATTCGTTGTTGCTGCGAGTGGAACCTCAGCAGGTTGTTTCTGTCCGCAGCCAGTTGGATAACCTGTTGCGTCAGGTAGACAGTAATATAGAGATTTTTCATATCAGAACTCTGCAGGAGCAACATCAAAGGTTATACAACACTGAATATGGTCTGTCTGTGTTGTTGGCTTTGCTTAGTGCACTGATGTTACTGGTTACTATGATTTCCGGTTACAGCAATGCTCATTTCCATGTGCTGAAGTCGCAACAGGAGATAGGGATTAAACGCGCATTGGGTGCCAATAAAGTCACTATTTTGCTCGAGCTGTTGGCTGAAGGATGGTTATGTACTGTGCTTGGAGGGCTATTGGGCGTTGCTGCTGCAGTATTGCTGAATCAGGCATTGGCTTTGGTGATTAGTATTCCAGTCTTAAACGGATGGCTGGTGGTGCTGACCCTGCTCTTACTGCTGCTTTGTGTCACGCTGGCCACATGGTATCCTGCCAGAATAGCAACCAGAATTTCACCAGCCACAGCAACTAAGACCTTATAAGTAATGAAAAAAATACTGGTCATCGATGATAACGAGGCGGTGTGTACCGCCCTGATGACCCTGTTTCAGTTGCAGGGCTATCAGGTGTTTGTTGCACAGCAGCCTCACCTCGCCAAGAGCATTTTGCAGCAGCAATCTATCGATTTGATTTTGCAGGATATGAACTTTGCGCAGGGCGAAATGAGTGGTACCCAGGGCAAAGAGCTGTTTTATCAGCTGCGCTCTGATCACCCAGCTATTCCGGTGGTGCTGCTCACAGCCTGGACTCATTTGGATATGGTGGTGGAGCTGGTCAAAGCCGGTGCCACCGACTATATAGCCAAACCCTGGGATGATCAGCGTTTGCTGACCACTGTGGCCAATGCACTAAAAATCAAACAACTGACAGAACAAAACTTAAAAGCTGAGCGCAAACAGCAGGAAAGATTAGGCCTTTTTGCCGGGAAAGACTTATGTGGTCTGGTGTTTGCCAGTACCGCCATGGAGCAGCTGTTGCAGATGGCGTTGCAACTGGCGCCCAGCAATGCTGCAGTTTTGATCACAGGTGAAAATGGTGCGGGCAAAGAGGGCATAGCCCAGGTGCTGCATGCCAATTCCAGCCGTAAACAGCAGCCTTTGATTAAAGTAAATATGGGCGCATTGCCTGCCGATTTAATGGAAGCCGAGTTATTTGGCGCTGAAGCAGGCGCCTATAGCGGCGCCACTAAAACCCGGATAGGCCGTTTTGAAGCTGCAGATGGCGGCACTTTATTTCTGGATGAAATAGGTAATTTGTCGTTATCAGGCCAGATGAAGTTATTGCGGGTGCTCCAAACCGGAGAATTCGAACGTTTAGGCTCAAGCCAAACCCGCAAAGTGGATGTGCGTATTATCAGCGCCACCAATGCAGATTTAACTAAAGCCATCAGCCTTGGTCAGTTCCGGCAGGATTTGTATTACCGTATCAATGTAGTGCAGCTGCATTTGCCATCCCTGAAAGACAGAGTGGATGACATAGTGCCTTTGGCACGGCATTTTTTAGCAGGGCAAAAAAGCTTAACGAAAAAAGCTGAGCAAGCGCTGCAAAGTTACTCCTGGCCCGGCAATGTGCGGGAATTGCAAAATTTATGTCAGCGCGCTTTATTACTGACCTTGGCCGATGAAATTGACGCTGATGATCTGGCTTTACCACAAGAGCAACTGTCAGCAAAAAAAGCTTTGGATGATTTGGATAAACAGCAAATTGAACAAGCGCTGCAGCAGGCTCAGGGCGTGGTTGCGCGTGCAGCTAAACAATTGGGTATTAGCCGCCAGGCTTTGTATCGACGAATGGAATTTTATGGCATTGAACCAGTGTAACAGCTTATGCAACTGATCCGGCGTTTATATCTGCTGGTGCTGGCTTTGCTAATGCCAGCTTTTTTGCTGTTGCGGTATTTGGACACAGAGCCGCTTTGGTACGGGCTTTTTGTCGGTTTTGATCTGCTGGTGGTGCTGGTGCTGCACTTTGCGCTAAAACCTTTGCTGCAGGAAATTGAAGCGCTGAATTTACATGCGCAGAATCTGCAGGATGGTAGTTTTAATGTCGATGCCAATCGCCAGCTATTGCGTGAACTCACACCTTTAGCTGAAGTATTGCAGCAAATGTCAGCGCAACTCCGGCAGGAACGCGCCACTTTGTATCAGCGTGAATTGCTGCTTGATACTGTGCTGCAATCGAGCCCAAGCGCTTTGGTGTTAACAGATCAAACAGGCCGGGTGCTGATGACCAACCCTGCTGCCAGGCTGTTATTACATCAGGGCCATAAGTTTGAAGGACTGTTGTTTTCTGAATTAACCGCCAAATTACCTGAACTGGCGCTGGCGATTCAAACTGGCCAACAAGGTTTATTGCATTTGGGTGAGCCAGTGTCGATTTGGCATTTGTCGGTGAGTTCATTTTCGCTGAATCAAAAACCACATCAGCTGTATTTGTTAAAACCTATGACCCGCGAAATTCACCGCGAAGAAGTCAAAGCCTGGAAAAAGCTGCTGCGGGTGATAGGGCATGAACTGAACAACACCCTGGCACCTTTGTCCTCTCTGGCATACTCGGGCCAATTAGTGGCGACAGAACTGCAGCATCCGCAGCTACAACAAATATTCCAGACCATCAGTGAGCGCCAGCAGCATTTAAACCAGTTTTTACAATCCTATATTCAATTTGCCAAATTGCCGAAACCTGTTTTAGCACCAGTGCAGTGGGCTCGGCTGATTAATCAGCTGCAGGATCAGTATGAGTTTGAACTGATAGGCGATTTGCCGCGTCGGGTCTGGCAGGCGGACTCGTTACAGTTATCGCAGCTTCTATTAAACCTGTTAAAAAATGCCCATGAATCAGGTTCAAACCCTGAGCACATTCAACTGAGTTTTACCGAAATGCCAGAGCAACTGCTTATCCGTTTGCAGGATGCTGGCGGCGGTATGGGCAGTGAGGCCCTGGCCCATGCCATGGTGCCTTTTTACACCAGCAAAGAAAATGGTTCTGGCATAGGTTTAACTTTATGCCGCGATATAGCCGAAGCTCATGGCGGTAGTTTAAGCCTGCAAAATCAGGGCGCAGGGCTGTTAGTGACGCTGATACTGCCAAGTTCTGCAACTGTCTCAGAAGCTGGCAATTCTGCTACTGAACAGGCATGATAAAGCCTGAACTAAAACAGGGTGTTATGGCTGTGTCGGCAACTGAAAAACCAAAAAAACTGAATTTAAAAACTGTCGCCTCTTACTTAGGGGTGTCGGTCGCTACTGTTTCGAATGCCTACAACAGACCAGACCAACTTTCCCCTGAATTACGCCAACGTATTTTGCAGCAATGCGCTGAATTGGGTTATGACGGCCCTAATGCCGCAGCCCGTAGTTTGCGCACTGGCCGCTCTGGCATAGTGGCGGTGTTATTGTCGGACACGCTGGAATATTCAGTCAGCGACCCTGTCGCGAATCAATTTATTAAAGGTGTAGCCGAAGTGCTGCAGGAAAATGGCATGGATATGCTGTTGTTGTCTGGCCGCCACGACACCAGCAGCAGTAGCGCTGAAGCTGTGCCCGATGCCTTTATTTTGTATGGTGCACCCAGTAACCCTGAGCAGTTGCAACGTATTATTAAAAGCGGCAAGCCATTGATTACAGTCGATTGTAATCTGGATAATGTGATGTCGGTCAACGTCGATAACTATGCCGCAGCCCATCGTATCGCTGAACATGCCTTTAAAAAAATGCAGGGCAAAGTGGCTGTGTTGGGGCTGCGTTTAATAGAATCTGACAGAGTGTGCCGTATTCAGCCGCATGAGCTGTACAGTACAGAACAAGCCATTTCCCGCCGCCGTTTAGATGGTTACCTGGCTGCTGCAATAGAACAAGGCCGCGATTTACCCGCCGATGCGGTCTGGCATATTCCGGTTAATACTCACCCTTTTGCCTTAGTAGCTGCCCGCGAAGCTTTAACTCAGTATCCACGACCTCAAGTATTGTTGTGCATGAGCGACCGGATTGCTTTGGCGGCTATGGCCGTAGCCCGTGAACTGGATATCAGCATACCTGATGATTTAGTAGTAGCAGGTTTTGACGGTATTGAAGAAGCTGAACGCTCTTATCCCAGCCTGACCACCATAGCTCAGCATAGTGATGAAAAAGGCCGCACTGCAGCCCGCATCTTATTGTCTGGCGATTTAGGTGCTGACCTTTTAATGCCCTCAGAATTAATAATTCGGCAAAGTTGTTAAGTTAACCTCGGCGCTTCTTTTCAACCGAACAGGCTAAGTTTATGAAATTTTTACTGATTATTTTGTCCTTGCTAGTGTTGCCGCAACTGGCGTTTGCCGAATCACTCAAACTAATGAGCTACAACATTAGGTGTGGTTTATGTGAGGCTGAAGGTACGCCGCAATATTGGCCTGAGCGTAAGTTCTTGCTCGCACATTTAATTCAAACCCAGCAACCTGACTTAATTGGTTTGCAGGAAGCTGAACTGTTTCAGGTGCATGATTTAATAGCTATGTTGCCGCAGTATCAATGGTTTGGTGAAGGCCGTGATGATGGCAAAACCAAAGGCGAAAGCACTGCGGTTTTGTATCGCAAAGACAAGCTACAGCTGCTGTCGGCCAAAACTTTGTGGCTGTCAGAAACACCGGAAAAAGTATCCAAAGGCTGGGATGCAAACCTGAACCGCACTTTTACCAAAACTCAGTTTAAAGCGCTGAAATCCGGCCAAAGTTTTTACTTTTTTAACACTCATTTTGACCATATGGGCCAGCAAGCTCAGTTACAAAGTGCCTTGTTGCTAAAAGCTGAAGTGGAAACTTTACCTGAAAATGGTAAAGTGCTGTTGACTGGCGATTTTAATGTTGAGCCCCGCAGCGAGCCCTACAAGGCGCTGAGTAAAAGCTTAAACGACAGTGCATTAGTAGCGAAAGATAAGCTTTCGCAAAATGCTGGTACTTTTAACGGTTTTGGCCGCGAACCCACTAGCCCAAGCCAAACTATAGATTTTATTTTTGTAAGTAAAAACCTGCAGGTCACCAGTTATCAGGTAGATAACAGAAGATACAACGGCTTGTATCCTTCTGATCATGAAGCAGTAGTAGCGGTGATCGCGCTCAAGTAAACCCAAACTTAAACAAGGATGTTGTAATGAAAACCGCAGTAGTATCTTTATTTTTATGCCTTACCTTCAGTGGTGCTGTTGTAGCTAAAACGCCTTTGGTGAAAGCGACAGCTACTGAAACAGCTGCTGCGACCGCAGCAGAGCCAAAGGGGCAGTTTGAACTCTTCAGCACAGCGGCCAGTCTGCAAACTAGTCGTACTTGTTTTGACGGACCGGCGCAAAGCTACGAAGGCTATATTAAATTTCTGGCTGAAAAAGCCAAAAACCAGCCAATGTTCTCCGAAGCTAAACTCAGAGCCCGCATGCCACAAGCTGATTTTGAGCGTTTTCAGCAAAGTCTGGATTGCCAGCAGTTTGTCTACAAGGTAGGGGATGTGCCAGTTCGTGGTTTTATGCTTAAACCTAAGCAGATCAGCGGTAAAACCCCTGTTGTGATTTATAACAGAGGCGGTAACGGTAAATACGGCGAACTGTTATTTGGTTCCGTGATGCATGAACTGATGCCGATAGCTGAACAAGGTTTTGTGATCCTTGCCAGCAACTACAGAGGCCAGCATAACTGGGGTAAAGCCACAGTGATGAATGCCGGGTTTGATGAATTTGGTGGTGCAGAATTAGAAGATGTAAAAGCTTTAGTGCCTATAGCTCAGGGAATGAAAGATGCAGACGCTAACAGAATGGCAATGTGGGGCCATAGCAGGGGCGGTATGATGACCTATATGCTGGCTAAATCCATGCCTGAGCTGAAAACTATAGTAGTAGGAGCTGGCCCGACAGATTTAGCCAAAGAGCTGGAAATTCGTCCAGAGATGGAAAATGTTTTTAAAGGCAGGATCCCATACTACAAGATCAATAAAACCGTAGCTTTACAACAGCGTTCAGTGTTGTTCTGGCCTGAGAAGTTACCCGCCGACTTACCTATTTTGATCCAGCACGGTGATAAAGATAAACATGTACCTGTGACCAGCTCTGAACTATTGTCGATGAAACTCAAAGCACTGCAACACCCGCATAAACTGCTGATTTACCCTGGTGCTGATCATGGTTTCAGACCTGTGCAGGCCAAAGCGAGGCAGGACAGGATTAACTGGTTGAAGCAATATTTAGGCTAGGCTGTTTATACCGTTCGCACTTGAAGTTGCAGTCAACAAAGCTCCGGCTTCAAGTTTCTTGGGTATAGGTTCCGAGGTCACTAAGGCAAAGGAGCAATAATGTTTAAAACTAGTGTGTTGATAGTTTTAGGTTTTTTATCTTTCTGCTGCTTTGCTTTAGAAGCACAGTTGTTGCAAATTCAGCTGCCAGATCAACAGCAGCAATGGACGCTGGCGCAAATCAAACAACAAGTACCAGTGCAGCGCATCGAGCTATTTGACCCTGTCTACAACAGCGAAAAAAGCTTTGAAGGCTTGTCTTTACTGCACCTATTAAAAGCAGCGGGTTACAAGCCTGGCCAAGCTGCCGATGAAGTGGTGCTGACTGCCTCTGATGGCTATGCGCCCAGTATGCCACTTGAGTATTTGCTGGATGACCAGGCTGTATTAGTATTCGCCGAAACCGGCAAAAAGGACTTTGACTTTGCGCCAGTACAACAAGGCAAAACCATGTTGTCGCCTGCGCCATTTTATCTGGTGTGGAAACAAGGCAAAGCAGTCGAAAAAACCAGACCCTGGCCTTATCAGCTAGTAAAGCTGGAGCTGGTCAGTTTCCAGCAACGTTACCCCAAACTTTACCCAACCAATGCGCCACAAAACTCAGCCGCGTATCAGGGCTTTTTACTGTTTAAACAAAGCTGCATCAGCTGCCATTCCATCAACCTGCAAGGCGGTGAATTAGGCCCAGAGCTTAACGCGCCAAAAAATGTCACCGAATATTGGACTGACGATCACCTAAAAGCTTTTATCCCGAACGCCTCCGGCTACAGATACAAAAGCAAAATGCCCACTTTCCCGCAGTTTAGCGCAGAGGATATCGACCACTTAGTGGCTTATTTAAAGCATATGAAGGGGTATAAAGTTCAGTTGCCTTAGGGTTTAGGTGGCGCGTTCAAGAGTAAACTTTGGTGTAGCATGTGAGGCAGCTGCGGAATGGGCATAATCCACGCAGACACGCCGTAAACCCTTCCATGAGGCTCGCCTTTCGCTATCCCTGCGAAAGACGGTCTGCTTAGCACTTTGCCCACCTTCGCTTTGGCTATTTGGTTTTTGCCAATAGCAGATAAATCCCTCCTGGCTTATCACCTGGTCCTGAAGGCCAACCCGTCAAATTGTAGCTAGTTAAATACTCACTATTTCGCCATGAGTTTTTTCAGAATAACTTGTGTACATGTTGTATGGATTTTGCCCGTCATGGTTTTAGTTGTTTTAGAAAAACTTGTTGAAATATAGGTACATAAGCGTTAATTTGGCACGAGTAAAAATCATAAAAGAAGGCAGAAAAAAGTTCGGCTCGCGGGTTGGCTGCCTATGAAAACGGATTGTTAAGAGTCATACATATAACGGAGAAACAAATGGAAAAGGTCGGAGTAACATGGAAAAAAACACTGAGAGTTTGGTGGAGTTATGTATGGCGCTGCATGATTTTTAGTGTGATTCTCGGCGCAATTCTTGGATTTATAGGTGGTGTAGTGGTCGCACTGATGGGCAAGCCAGAAATGGGCGGAATTGTAGGTGGCATTCTTGGTTACATAGGTACGATTCCCGTATCTATCTATGTCTTAAAGAAAATTCTAGATAAAAAATATAAATCATTTTCGGTGGCACTTATATCTGAGGCAAACTCTTAACAAGTTAAAAAAAGCTTTGGTGTCAGGTCTTGCATCTTGCCCCGATATTTTGTTGATCTAGTTTAATGAGTGTAGCGAACCTAAAACAGCAAAAACCAGAGAAGATAGCTATCCAATCTGGCTTAAATTTAACGGGGCAAGAAGCAAGACCTAACCCTTATAGGACACACAGCATATGATTGAGGTCGCATTAACTTCCCTGGCAGCCTTTCCGCAAAAGCTAGAGCTTTGCTATAGCTTGTTTCCACAGTCGATGCGTAATTGGCGACCTAGCTCCTGGGAGGGCATACCCAGCGAGCACCTGACAGCTATAGAACAGATCTGTCACGTTCTGGACATTGAGCGCGACGGATATCAGCTGCGATTCAGGCGGATGCTGGACGAAGAGCACCCGGTCCTCCCTGACATCGCAGGCGAACAACTCGCCTTCGATCGACAATATGCTGCGGCAAACGCTGAAGATGTGCTGCGCGAATTTCGTGTTGCTCGCAAAGCGACTATCTCGCTGCTCTCTGCACTTTCCAAAGATGAACTGCTGCGTACAGGAGTTTTTGAAGGCGTGCCGATAAGCATTGGCGGCTTGATTCACATGTTATGTAGCCATGACAGCCAACATCTCGCGGGTTTGCACTGGTTACTTGGCAAAATGACCGGCCTCAGTCATGAGGGCTGATAACGCAAAGGAAGACCTGACCTTAATAGGTTTCTCCACATAAATGTGAAATAACAAACTGAATTTAAGGGAAAAGTAAATGATGGATCGTAGTTGTCTGTTCGTTATTTTGCTGCTTTGTGCACTCACTATCAGTAGCAAGAGTTATAGCCAGGATCAATTTCCTGCCCTTAAAGGCCCTTATCTGGGGCAAACACCACCAGGTTTAACTGCCATGCCTTTTGCTACAGGTATTGTGAATACAGAAGAATGGGGCGACGCTGGTGGTTTCTCTTCGGATATGAACGAGTTTTTTGTCAGCAGATGGAAACATTCTCGTGATGTTAAAGAACCTGAATCTGTCATTTTTCGAAAGGCGGGCGAGCAGTGGCACAAGATAGTGCTGCCAGCTGGAGAGCGCAGGCCCTTTTACGCCCCAGACGGTAAAACTTTGCATTATGGTGCCACCTATAAAGAGCGCACAGCGCAGGGTTGGTCAGAGCTGAAAAGCCTTGGTCCTGCTTTTGAAGCACTACAGATTATGAGCCTTGCAGCCTCAGCTAAAGGTACCTTAGTTCTGGATGAAAGAGGCAGCTCAGCTGGTGATGGAATTCTGCGCTACTCAAAGCTGGTGAGTGGCAAATGGCAAGACCCTAAGCCGCTGCCGAAGCAGGTAAATACCGGTATATGGAATGGTCATCCATACATAACCCCTGACGAGAGCTACCTGATATGGGACGGTGAAAGAGTGGGTGGCTTTGGCGACGCTGACCTCTATATCAGTTTCCGGCAGAAAGATGGCTCCTGGGGGGACGCCATTAATCTGGGAGACAAGATAAATACAGCGGCTGAAGAGAGAGGCGCACATGTAACACCCGACGGTAAATTTATCTTCTTCAATAGAATGGTGCCCCATACAAACGGCAAGCCGGGCTCTCAATCCGATTTATACTGGATCGATGCGCAGATCATCGAGGACCTCAAGCCCAAAGAATAAGCCATATAGCAATCGCAGAAAGTACGATGCCAAAAGATGGTGCCTTCTGCGAGCGTTGGGGCTTAATGGCAAAGCTTTAATATGGACAGTAACTGAGCTTTGGTGTCAGGTTTTGCAGCAGGCTCCAACCAAGGTAAGTGGCGGGCTTTAAAACGAATTGTTGTCACGACTTTAAAGGATTCTCCGGCTTGAGCAGATCAAAACGTCCAGTTTGGCTTTTAAGAATCATCATGGCTATCGTTGCAATAAGCTGCGTGGTGATCTTCGTGCCCTGGCTTGCCGCCTGCGCTTATTTAGCTCCATTGCCTGATGGGGTTCAACAGCAGGTGGATGCTGCTGTTCATTATGATCTGGATGGCATAGTGGTGTATGTCGATATCAAAGGTCAGGCCCCTCAGTTGTATGCTGCAGGCTGGAACAATAGAGAAAATAAGCTACCGGCAGACCCACAGGCTTTGTTTAAGATTGCCAGTATCAGCAAGTTATATGTTGCGGCTGCAACAGCTAAATTAGTCAGGCGTCAGCAGTTATCCCTGGAAGACACTTTGGCAAAACAACTGCCGGAATTAGCCGGACGAATAGAAAACGCCGACAAGATCACCGTTAAAATGCTGTTACAGCACCGCAGTGGCATTCCCGATTGGATTGACGACCCTGAGTTTCCATGGACCATGTCACTAAAAGATGTAAATGAATACCTTGAATTGGTGCTGGATGAACCCGCCGAATTTGAGCCGGACACCAGTTACGACTATTCCAATACCAACTACCTGTTGATTGGCCGTATTCTCGACAAAACATTGGGTTACGCTCATCAAGACTATATCCGAAGTGAAATTCTGGCACCTCTTCAGCTGTCGCATACCTTTGCTGTATTGAATGATGTGGAGCTGAGCACAGTGTCCAGTGGTTACTACAGGGGTTACGAAGGGGACGTAAAAATGCTGGATATTGTAGTTCCGGGTGGCTCTATGGTGGCGACAGCACAAGACACAGGGCTGTTTCTTCGGGCATTAAATGATGGATCGCTACTCGATGCTGCGGAACAGCAAATCTATTCTTCTATTTATGTTTATCACCATACAGGGCTTTGGCCCGGATATTCCAGCATTGCACGCTACCACAAAGACATTGACGCTGTGGTTATTCAGTTTGTGAACACCAGCGGCGGCAACTCCTGGCTTGTGTCGGAAATAGTGTATGACCGTATTGTCAAAATTCTACATAAGCAATAAGCAACTGCGTTTGTCGGTTATATCAGCTGTTGCTATAAATTCAGGCAGAGTTCTGAGCTGCTAATCAAAAGGTTACCGTCGCAAGTGAGGTTGCTGCGAAATGGACAAAGCCTGACCCTAAGGTGCTCACTATAATTTTTTGCACCTCAGTATATTGGTCTAACCCAGCTCCTATTGACTACAGTTCACCTTTTAGCAACTTAGTGCGAATCTCCGCTAACTCTGCCCGGCGTGCATCAGTGGTTTGTGGGTAGGCTAAATCCAGTCCAGCCAGCGTTTCGTTAATAATGGTTGAAATGATTAAGCGGGCATTTTTCTTATCATCGGCCGGTATCACATACCAGGGCGCAACTTTGGTGCTGGTATTGCTTAAACACTCTGAATAGGCGCTCATATAACTGTCCCAGTGTTGGCGTTGTGCTGTGTCGGCTTCGGAGAACTTCCAGTTCTTATTGGGGTTGTCAATGCGGTCGAGAAAACGGCGGCATTGTTCTTCTTTAGACAGGTGCAAAAAGAACTTGATGACACGAGTGCCGTTGCGCACTAAATGAGCTTCAGATGCAACAATAGAACGGTAGCGGTCACGCCAAAAAGACCCAGAGTTAAGGTTTTTGTACGGCAGTTTTTGCGCCTCTAATAGCTGTGGTTGCACCTTCACAATCAGCACTTCTTCGTAATATGAGCGGTTGAAAATACCTATTTGACCACGCTCAGGCAGAGCGCAGTTGCTGCGCCAGAGAAAATCGTGATCCAATTCAGTAGCACTTGGGTGTTTGAAACTGTGCACCCGGCAGCCCTGTGGGTTTATGCCCGACATCACATGGCGAATAGCGCTGTCTTTACCTGCAGCATCCATAGCCTGGAAAATGATCAGCAACGCATAACGGTTGTCGGCATAAAACAGTTGCTGCGCCTTTTTCATGCTGTTGGTGCTGTCGCTAAGTTGCTTTTTGTAGTCTTTTGACGAGCTGTAGAACGACTCTGCTACTGTGGCTTGCTGGTGCAAATCCAGCTTGGAACCTGGAGCTACGGCATAATCGGCACTGCTGATCGTCGGCTTTGTTTTCATCTGTCATCACTCGCTTTAGGTTAGTTGGGCTGCTGATCTGCATTCAGGGTTTTCGTCAGATTAGCCTCTGAAACAGGGTGGATGGCGACGGCTGCTTTTTTCTGACCTTTGCAAAGATCTCTAGGGTAGATCTTGCTGTGTGGCTCATTTATGCAGTTTGATTTTAGTGTCGATTTATCAAACCGGTTTGATAGTACCCAGTGTAGATAACATATAGTACGAGCGACTACCAACCAAAACATCTAGCTCAGATTTATCTGCATGACTAACCGGGCAACTTTGGGGGCACACATTGCGGTGTGCGTCATTTCTGCTTTTCGCTCAAAGCTCCAATTTACGCATTAGAAACACCACGTTTGTAGTTCAGCAATAATCCCTGGCTTTTTCTTCTTCAGCTTAAAGCTTAGGCTATGACTGTTTATGTCACACAGGACAGCACTATGAAACAACTACTAACACCACTGCTACTGGCTTTCACTTTGGCAGTACCTGCTTTTGCTCAAACTATTCAGTGGGAAGGGCGGGAGTTTGAATTAAACAAGGTTACTGCTGCTGTGGTGCAGCTTGATGGGGAAGACGTATTAAAGGTGGAGCGCGATCTGCAGGCTTTGCCTTTTGACGTGAAGCGTCTTGGCGATACTGTGGATGAAGCCACTTATGTGAAGCTGAAAGACTTTGAATTTGCCGATGCTATTTTTGAAGTAAAGGTATTGGCACGGGTGCAGCGACCCACTCCTTTTGCCGCTTCGCAAGGTTTTATTGGGGTTCACTTCAGAACCAGCGCAGACCACTCAGCTTTTGAATCTATTTATTTGCGGCCTAATGTCGGCAGAGCTGATGTGCAGGCCTACAGAAACAAAGCGGTGCAGTATTTTGCGTACCCTGGTTATAAATTTGATCAGCTGCGTAAAGAAGCGCCAGGTTTGTATGAAACCTATGCCGATATTGGCCTGGATGAATGGATCACCATGCGTATTCATGTGGCAGGAGAGAGAGCCGAACTTTATCTGAATGACGCCAAATACCCGTCCTTTATCGTCAATAAAATGAAAGGGACTTCTGCTTCAGGCGGCATTGGCCTCTACGTGGATATTGGCACTGAAGGTTACTTTAAGGATTTTAAAATTATTTCCTCTATCCATCCAAAGCTAAAAACGGGCGTTTAAGCTAAAAACAGCTGAACGGGCAGAGCCGCAATTTCTGTGGCTCTGCCAGCAACAGCTATTAGTCTTCTAAGGGCTCATCTTCACCCGGCGTATATTCAAGAATATCGGCGGGTTGGCATTGCAGAACCCGGCATATCGCACTTAACGTGGAAAAACGGATCGCCCTTGCTTTGCCTGTTTTCAGTACAGAAAGATTCTGCACGCTGATGCCAATAGCGTCGCCTAACTCATTCAGGCGCATTTTTCGTTTCGCCAGCATCACATCAAGATTCACAACAATTGCCATAGCTCAGGCTCCATCAAATCGTATATTGTGCATCTTGATGCAACTTAATAGCCTGTGACATCACCAAACGCAGTGCCAAAATAACCATTCCTGAAGTAATAAGAGATAAATCAAGGCCATATTGTAACTTCCAATCACTGACGTCACCAAGAACGAATAAAACATAGGAGGTCAGATTAAGGAAAATTAGCTGGAAAAATGGCCAGATCAACAGTAACAACGCAATGCGCACCATTGAGTTTAACGTGGCTTCAACAAAGAGGCTGCCGCGGCGAAATTGCCTGATCAGGCTATGCATGCAGCCCAGCAGTATCAGATAAAGCAGTACATTTATCCCGATAAAAACACCAGCAAGAATTTTCCCCTGCAATGAGAAATCGATAATAGGCAGTCCTGCACAGGCTCCGGCACCCGCATTAAAATGGGTTGAAGTGACGCCAAAATACACCCTTGCCCCTATTAGAAATGGCAATGCTATCCAGACTGCCCAAAACGCTTTATCAAGAAAGTTTAAAATACCTGTCTCTGATTTCATCTCACCCGCCTTTGTCTGTCATTGGATAAAATAAATGTTTATCATGCTTTACATCATGATAAACATTAAATAATCTATGCTTTAAATGATGTTTATCTGTATACCATTCTCTATTGCAGCTCACAAGGAAAAATCATGAAAATTAAGGTAAATTTACTTAGCAAAGCTCTGTTCGGGCTATGTTGTCTGCTTCCTCTTAGCCAAGCTGGTGCCCAGCAGTGGATCCAGCCTTTACCCGAAGGTGCCTCAATCCATACCACCGAACAGGCCAGTGACTGGCAGTATGTGGTGGGGGTGGGCGCTGGCTATATGCCGGTATACGAAGGATCCGATGAGTTTGAAGTGATCCCCGTGCCTGTATTAAGCGCTGAGTATAAAAACGGTTTGTTTTTTGCCAATGTACGTCATGGGATCGGCAGTTACCCACTCAGGGGCGAACATTACAAGTTGGGGCTGTCGATAGGATATGGCTCGGGCCGGGATGAAAAGGATGATCGCAAAAACTTGCAGGGGATGGGAGATATTGACCCATCAGCGACTGCTAACCTGTTAGCTGAATACGATTGGGCCATGTTTAAATTTTCAGCCAAGCTATCGGCCGGATTATCTGAAGGCTACGGTACAACTGCTGAAATAAAAACCGAAGCCCGTTATCCACTCTCGCCGTCAATAATTCTGATGGCGGCGGTTGCAGCGAATTGGGGTGATGAAGACTATATGAATAGTCGTTTTGGCGTTACCGAGGAGCAAGCCGTGTTGTCTGGTTACAGTGCTTTTCAGGCTGACGCAGGTATCCGATCAGTCGGTTTGTCTTTGGGTTTTACTTATCTGCTGTCGAAGCAATGGAACCTGACCCTGCTGGCCAAAGCCGATAAATTAAATGGCGAACTGATAGATAGCCCGCTGGTGAAAGAAGATGTGCTTCCTGCCGTATTTTTGACCACCAGCTACAGGTTTTAAATCAGCGCTGAGGCCGGGTTGCGGCGCAACCCGGTTTGTCGTTGTCTTCTGTTTTACATTAAGGCACTTATCCAATCCACCGCAGCCTGAGTGGGTAACTCATGCTGCATGCCGGCAAAAAACTGCGGCTCTATGTCCTGGCCAAACCGGGCTAAACGTTGTTTCGCTTGCAGTACCAGTTCTGGCGAAAACAGCGGATCATGCTGACCATGTAACCAGCCCAGACTTTTTACCGACAAGGCTTGATCCGGCAAGCTGGCAAAGCGGGTGGCACAGACTAAAAGATGACAATCACTGAGCTCTGAGTTTTTGGCGGCTTCCAGCAGCATAATTCCGCCCTGAGAAAAACCAAATAACACAGGCTCAATAGCTGCTGCTCTTGCTTGTTGTAACCAAGGGGCTAAGCACTGAAAAAAGGCTGGTAAGGCTTGAATTACCCGCTCAGGCCGGTTTTGTTCTGTTACTCCTGCGACAGAAAACCATTGCGACAAACCGCGTTCATCAACAAAAGGCGCAGCTAAAGCAACAATCAAGGCCTGTGGATTGGCTGCGGCAATGGCTTGTCCCAGCGGCTTTAAATGAGTGGGTGACGAACCCACCCCATGCAGTAACAGCACTAACTGCTTAAAGTCTTTCGGCGCCTGAATAATTAAGTCTGTCATAGCTTGTCCTGTGTTGGTTGTGCTGTGGTGTTATGCAGCCATTTGGTAAAAATCCGCGTTAATAGTGGCATCCAGACAAAACTCAATGCCAGAGTGCCAATGCCTGAGGTGATCAGCACTCGCACAGGTAACGGCAATATTTCCAGCTGCTGCTTAAGCAAGGCATACACCAGCAATAAGGTTGGATAAAGCGCCATCCAGCGCAGCAACCAGAGTTTCCAGGTTGGAATTTGTTTTGCCATGCCTTATGCGTCCTGGCCTGATCGCTCAAAGGCATAGGCATCCATACTCAATACACTGTGGCGGATTTCTCTGACCAGTGGCTGCACAGCGCTGTACTGTGCAGCTATGCCTAACACAAAACTCAAAGGCAAAAAATGCTCGTCTGTTGGATGAGCTCTTTTGGCATGAGGGGCCAGTTCCAGCGCATCTACCACCTGCAAAGCCTGGTTCTGACTCAGGCGGTTGGCTATCCAGTCACTAAACTCTGCCGCATAAGCCGCAGCTGATTCATCGGCATAAGCGCGGAATTCGTACAGATTGTGTGTCAGGCTGCCTGAGCCGACGAACAGGATCTGATCCGGTGCAAAATCAGCTAACGCCTGACCTAACTGGTACAGCTGACGACTGGACCAGCGCACTGGTAGCGAGAGCTGGATCACTGGCACATCGGCCTGCGGGAACAGATAACGCAGTGGTACCCATGCGCCATGATCCAAGCCCCGATTCGGGTTGAGCCCGGCACTGAAGCCTTGTTGCTGCAAATGCCGTTGCAACTGAGCTGCAATGTCCGGAGCTCCGGCTACGGGGTACTGCAACTGGTAAAGCGCAGAGGGGAAACCTGAGAAATCATGGATGGTTTCAGGCGCGCTGCTACTGCTTAAGTACAAGCCCTGACTTTGCCAATGTGGAGATAACACGACAATAGCTTGAGGTTTGGGCAAGGTGTTGCCAAAGCGGGTCAAAGCCGGACCTGCACTACCAGGGTCCAATGCGAAGCTTGGAGCTCCGTGAGAAATAAAAACAACCGGCAGCATGTACTGCACTCCTTTATCTACAAAGTTTATCGGAGCACTATAATTAACTACCGTCAGGTGATAAATTGACTTGATTAACATTTACTATCCCGAAAGGTGGGATAATGTCGCAGATAAACGAAATGAAAGCCTTTTTGGCTGTGACAGAAAGCGGCAGCTTTGTGGCTGCTGCAGAGAAATCCGGCGTGTCGACGACGGCCTTGTCCAGATGGGTGATGCAGCTGGAACAGCGTTTAGGCGTCAGATTACTGCACAGAACCACCAGACGGCTCAGCCTGACAGTCGAGGGCGAACGTTTTGCCGAACGTTGCAGCGATATTTTGCAGCAACTATCAGAAGCAGAAGCGGAGCTTAGTGCGCAGGCTAGTCAAATCAGCGGACGGCTGCGTGTCAATGTGCCGGTCAGTTATGGTATTCGGTATTTAGCACCGCTGTGGGCCAGTTTTAAGCAGAAAAACCCAGCTATTGAACTGGACCTGGTGCTAACCGACCGCTTAACCGATATGGTGGAAGAGGGCTTTGATCTGGCGCTGCGGATAGGCCGGTCTGCCAGTTCCAGCCTGATCAGCAGGCCTTTGCATCAGCTAAAGATGCAGCTGTGTGCATCGCCTGATTATATCCAAAAGGCGGGTTTACCTGCAGATCCTACTCAGTTGTCCCATCATCAAATTATTGCTTACAGTTATTGGGGCAGTGGCAATGACTGGAGTTTTATTGGGCCAGAAGGAGAGCTGACGGTTCGGACCAAAGCCTGGATGTATTGCAACAATGGCGAGACGTGCGTGGCTGTGGCAGAAAGTGGCGGCGGCGTGATTTATCAGCCTGATTTTTTAGTGGCGCAGGCGCTGCAGCAAGGTCGACTTATTCAGCTTTGTGCTGACTATCAGGGCTTAACTTTACCTGTTTGTGCTGTGTATCCGTCAAGGCGCTTTGTCTCGGCCAAGGTCAGAACACTGGTGGCGTTTTTACAGGAGCAACTGGCTGCAGAATAGTCCGGCGGTTTAAGCCTGCCGGATCTATATCATTCAGGTTTTTAATCAGCGGAAAAAACCGGCAAAAGGCTGCATATACACAGCACCAAAGCTGTTTAGCCTGTTTTTAGCCTGCTGATCAGGGGCACCATACACAGTTAAGGCTGTCACCTCGACGCAAGATAAAAACTCTGCGGCGAAGGGGCCAAAGGTGGTGTCGACATGGCTGACCAGCGCCGCTGAATTCTGATAACTTTCGATGATATGAGCGCTACTGTTATCTGCATTCAGGCTGTAGCTGTATAACAAAGTACCTGGTTCCAGCGCTGTGGCCGCAACGACCTTTTGCACCAAAGCCTGAAAAGCGGCCAGCATGGCTGGTTTTAACGCCAGCTCAAATACGCAAATGATCGCCGAGTTTTTGCTGGCGGCTTCACTCATCTGCTTTGCCTGCAGCGGCTTTGAGAGTTTCTGCAAAAATTTCGCCGGAAATAGCCCAGTCTTTGGTTTGCACATCATTAAAAATGACATAGACATACTGCGGATCGACGTTGGCGTGTTTAGCGATAGCGGCCGTCACTTCTTTGGCTATGGCTTGCTTGGCATGATCACGGCCGTCAAACATCTGAATATTCACTACTGGCATAAGGCACCTCTGTGGTTGATTTTAGCGGTTGATTCACTTCAATTGCAGCCAGCATGCTGGCGACAGTAAAGATCATAACAACAGAGTAAAAGTGGATAAACGCCGTCAGACGTCACTTACTGTAGATTTAAATTCTACAATCAGCTAAAGGTTCCGGCATCAGATAACTGCACCAGTTCATCCACTATAAAACGCACAGCAGGCATCAATTGCTTAGTGCGGGGCCAGATGATGTTCAGTTCAGTAGGTGATGGCGTCAGTTCGGGCAGTATTTGCAGCAGGGTACCATCGTCGAGATAAGGCCGCAGCAGCGATTGCGGAAACTGAATAATACCGGCACCGGCGACACAAGCCGCAACCATAGCATCGCCATCACTGATTTGGTGAAAGGCTTTAGGCTGAAAGCGGTGCTCCTGACCTGCTACATTTTTTATGCGCCAGCTTAGTGAACTGCCCCCGCGCCAGGCCACAATACATTGATGCGCGGATAAATCTTCCAGTGCTTTGGGTGTGCCAAAAGTGTCTAAATAAAGCGGTGATGCAGCCAGCAGCAAAGGTTGTGGTGTCAGGGCTTTGGCGACCAAGTCTGTACTGTCTTTCAAAGGACCAAAGCGAATGGCTAAGTCAAAGCCTGCATCCATTGGATCGATCACTTTGTCGTTAAAGGTCAGAGTAAGCTGCAGTTGCGGGTAGCGCTGCGCCATACCTAGTAGTACCGGCATCATCACTGAGCGGCCAAAAGCGGCGGGCATATCGATACGCACTCTGCCGGATGGCTGGCTTAATTTAGATTGCAGCAGTAGTTCAGCCGCCTGCAATGTGTCTATCGCCAGCTGACAGCTTGCCAGATAAGCCTCGCCTGCTGTGGTCAGGCTGAGTTTTCGGGTGGTACGGTGGAATAAGCTGGTGTTTAACTGACTTTCCAGCTTGGCAATACTTTTACCAAGAGCTGACTTTGAGATCCCGAGCTGTTCTGCAGCTGCTGTAAAGCTTTGTGCTCTGGCTGCTGTAGTGAAATACACTATGCCCCGAAATGGATCCGATACTGTCTGTGTTGTCATCGTCAGAATTCCGCTGTGAGAAACTAAGTGAGTGATCAGGCTTGAAGCCTGAGTGAGTCAATACAAAAGCTGTTTTATCTAGGGCGATTCAGGGCCGAAGTGTGCCAGCACAAAGCTGATAAAGCTGCGCAGTTTGGGCGTCATGCGTCTGTCTGGCGCATACAGCAGATGCATGGAGCGACAGGGCACAGGGAAATCTGGCAACAGTTGAACTAAATGGCCTTGGGCTATGGCTTTTTTTACCAGCTCGGCAGGTTGCAGCATAATGCCCTGATGCTGCAATGCGGCAGCCAGTAAGGCTTCGCCGCTATCTGACATAAACTGACCTGATACCGGCACTGTGATTTCACCCTCCGGGCTTTGAAAAGTCCAGTGTGTGCGTAATTCAGTATGCAAAAATCCCAGACATTGGTGATGCTGCAAATCGCTCGGATGACTCAGAGGCTGGTGTTTTGCCAAATACAAAGGCGAGGCGCAGAGCAGCAGTTTGTAAGGTTTAAGGTTTCTGGCAATCAGGCCACTGTCAGACAAAGTGCCAACCCTAAATACAGCATCAAACCCTTCGTCTATTAAATCTACTTTGCGGTTGGTGATCGACAATTCTACAGCCACTTCAGGGTATTGCGCCATATAAGTACTTAGTTTCGCTGTCAGCGCATGGATACCAAAGGAGACTGGTGCACTGATCCTGAGTTTGCCTACGGGAGTAGCTCTGACTTCTTCCGCCAGGCTTTGAGCAGCCTCTACTTCTGCCAGAATATTTTTTGCTCTTTCATAGTAAGCACCGCCAATTTCAGTTAAATGCTGCCGCCTGGTGGTGCGGTTGAGTAACTGAACCCCTAATTGTTGCTCTAATAGCCGGACATGCTTCCCCACCAACTGAGAGGACATTTGCATGGCATCTGCGGCGGCAGACAGAGAGCCCATTTCCACCGTTTTGACAAAAACTTCCATACTCAGCAGTCGATCCATTAGAAACGCCTCGTTTTAAGTGAAGAGCTATAGTGCGCATTTATTACAGCATATTTCCAGTAGTAGCCTATACGCAAGCTATAACCAAGAGGTGGAACTATGAAGATTGCAATTTTAGGCACTGGAAATATGGGCGCAGCTTTTGCTGCAGAACTTGCCGCCACACACGAAGTGAGCATTGGCAGCAGAGATCCGGCCAAAGCGGCAGCCCTGGCTGACACTATTGGCGCTGGTGCTGTGGGTGGCGGTATTGCCGCAGCAGTGAAATTGTCGGATGTGGTTATTCTGGCTTTGCCTTTTGCTGCTGTCTCTGACGCGCTGAAACAGGCAGGAGATTTAAGTGGTAAGGTCTTGATTGATATCTCTAATCCGGTGACAGCTGATTTTCAGGGATTAAGCATAGGCCATCTGACATCGGCGGCTGAAGAAATTCAGGCATGGGCGCCCACTGCCAAAGTGGTGAAAGGGTTTAATACTATTTTTGCCCAATTAGTAGTAGCAGAAAACCGCAAAACTCAACCTCTACAGGTATTTGTGGCGGCAGATGATGAAACTGCAAAACAAACTGCTATGGCGCTGGCCAGCTCGATAAGCTTTCAAGCTGTGGATGCAGGACCATTAAAAAATGCCCGTTTTCTGGAGCCTGTTGGTGCTATGAATATTCAGTTTGGTTTCTTTTTAGGCAAAGGCCCTGTGGTTGCCCCGGTTTGGCTTGGGCTTTAAACCCTAACAGGCAGTGAAAATACTGCATGTTTTATCTTTTTATTGGCGGGAAACATATGAACAAAAAGTTGAATATCTGGCTTGGTTTTTTTCTATTAGCACAGGCGGTGCTAACGACAGTAAATGCGGAGCCGGCTGTAGAGGTACTGAAGCAAGATTTTGTTTTTCCAAATAAAATAGCCGGTTTTCCTGCCAGGTTGTCAGATATCAAAGGACTGGAAATCAATTACTTCACCACTAACGACGGGGTGAAGCTGGCGTACTGGCAAGCTGGTACAGGTAAGCCCGTAATTTTTGTGCCGGGCTGGTCTGCCAATGGCGCTGACTTTATTGATGTGATCTATCTGCTGAGCAGTGGCTACAAGGTGATAGTGCTGGATCCACGTAATCAGGGTTTATCAGAGCAGGTGCGGCAAGGGCAGCGAATTTCGCGTTATTCTATGGATTTAAAACAGTTGACTGAGCATCTGGCGATCAAAAAAGCGGATTTTGTCGGCTGGTCTATGGGCGCTTCGGTGCTGTGGGGCTACATCGACCTGTTTGGTACAGACAGCATCAACAAACTGGTCTGGATTGATGAGCCTATTTCTATTTACACCCGCGAGGATTGGTCTGAGCAGGAAAGACGTAATGCCGGTGGCATGACAACCTCAGCCGAGCGTATGATCGCCGCTTTTGCCGGAGCACCGACTAATAATCAGGTGGTGGATATGAAAGTGATGGAGCGTTTTATGGCGCAAGATTCGTTGCATTTTCAGAACTCTCAGGCCTTTGCCAAAGCTGTGATTAAAACTAACCCAGAGTATATGGCTCAGGTGTTATTTGACCATATTACCAATGACTGGCGTGATGTGGTGCAGTATAAACTGGATATGCCCGTGGCTATTTTTAGCGGTGAATTGAGTCACAATTTGCCGAGCCAGCAATGGGCTCAGTCGGTGGTCCCTGGCGCAAAACTTTATGTTTATACAGCGGCAGAGCAGGGTGATCATTTTCTGGCGGCAAAAAATCCAGTGAAATTTGTTGCTGATCTGAAGGCATTTTTACAATAGCAGTAAAAATGCGTCTGCCCTGTGTGGTATTAGTGTTCTGTGCGGCATCAGTATTAAGGGAAGAGTTAAAGTTGGGTAACAAAAGATGACGGAATGTTGTTGTGGTCAATGCGCAGCCTGTCAGGCCAGATCATCTGCTTTACTGCAGCTGAAAAAGCGTGGTAGTCAGGACAGAAGAGTTGGCCGTTTTGGCCAACTTATAGCGCTGCAACCACAGGCTCTGAATGCTGAAGCAAGCACAGCTGTGTTACAAACTCAAACCCAGGTGGTGCAGGCTAAATCTATTCTGAATAGCAATAGCTCACCTGATATTCCCTGGTCAAAAACCATCAATCCTTATCAGGGCTGCGAGCATGGCTGCAGTTATTGTTATGCCAGACCTTCCCATGCTTACCACAACTTATCGCCCGGCCTGGATTTTGAAACTCAGCTATTTGCCAAAAGTAATGCGGCTGACTTGCTGCGGCAGGAGTTTATGAAAGCGGGTTACAAGCCGACGACTATTGCCATAGGCACCAATACAGATGCTTATCAGCCGATTGAACGCACTTATGGCATTACACGGCAACTGCTGCAGCTAATGCTGCAATTTCGCCATCCGGTGTCTGTCTTGACCAAAAGTAATCTGATCACCAGAGATATTGATTTGCTGGCTGAGCTGGCTGCTTTGCAACTGGTGGAAGTGCATTTTAGTGTTACCAGCTTAAATAGCACTTTGGCAAAAAAACTGGAACCCAGAGCGGCATTGCCTGCTGCCCGGCTTGAAGCGATCAGGCTTTTGTCGAAGGCTGGAATTCCGGTCAAAGCCATGTTCGCTCCGCTGATCCCCGGGCTTAATGATGCCGAAATGGCAGATCTGATGTCGGCAGCAAAACAAGCTGGTGTACAGAGTATGGGCTATATATTGCTGCGGCTGCCCTATGAAGTGCAGGGTATTTTTACCGACTGGCTGGCTCAGCATTATCCGTCAGAACAAGGCCGGATCCTGGCGATTATTCGGCAAAGCCGGGGGGATCTGAAAAACGCTCAGGCATTCACCAGCCGGATGACAGGGCAGGGGCTTGCTGCTCAGCAGTTAAAACACAACTTTGAACGCTGTTTTACTGAGCTGGGTTTTAAGCCAATGAGCCCCGATGATTTAACGACAAGCTTATTCACTAAAGTTTCTGCCACTTCACAATTATCTTTGTTTTAGATAAAGCCCTGATACGACTTGCAGCATTATAATTCTTAAAAATTGAGTGCCATGACCACTACCTTTTCGGGTTGTGGCCCATGTCATGCTCAGCACTTTTCTCAAATGAAATAAATTTAACCTATAGATGAACTTTTATATTGCCACTTAAACGATTAAGTTGTAGCTTTAAAGTTCAATCAGATGGAAACAATCTGGCCAACCGGATGCGTTGTGGTAGTACCCTGGGGAGGGTGGAACGCGCCGGATTTTATGGATCATGCCTTATAAAAGGCTAAGGTTAATCAAGCCAAAGATCCTCATAAAAACCAGCGCTGCTCAACAGCGCACCAACACAGGGTAGACCAATGCAACACCTTCACACTTTAGATGCGAGTTCATCAGCTTCGCCCAGTGCCTTCACCCAGGTGAAGTGGATGACGTGCCTGATGTTTTTTGTTTTTGCTATGACCACAGATGCTGTTGGCGTCATTATTCCGCAAGTCGTAGCACAGTTTCAGTTGAGCCTGACCGAAGCCGCAGCTTTTCATTATGTGCCCATGTTGTTTATTGGTTTATCCGGTTTGTTTTTGGGCCGTTATGCCGACCGTTTTGGCCGGAAAAAAGTGATATTGGCTGGTTTGGCGCTGTACGCCATAGCTTGTGTCGCTTTTATTTTTGGCGAAAGTTTTATGTTTTATCTGCTGCTGTTGGGTGTCAGCGGTTTAAGTATTGGTTTATTCAAAACCGGTGCTTTGGCTTTAGTTGGGGATGTCAGTCCTGATGCCAATAGCCACACTCGTTTGATGAACAGAGTTGAAGGCTTTTTTGGTTTAGGGGCTATTTTTGGCCCGGCTTTAGTAGGTTTGTTGATAGCAGCCTCATTAGACTGGACTCAGCTGTATCTGCTTGCTGGTTTGATTTGTGCCGTGCTGTTAATTATGGCGGCCAGGCTGGATTATCCGGCTTACCAGCCGCAACAACAAAGCTCGATCTGGCAAAGTCTGGCACTGGTGAAAGATAAATATGCGCTGGGCTTTTCACTGGCCATTGCTTGTTATGTCGCGACCGAAGTGGCCATATTTGTTTGGTTACCTACCTTATTGCAAAGCTATGATGGTAACTACACTGTGCTGGCGACTCATGCTATTACGGTGTTTTTTATTTTACGCACCGCAGGCCGTTTTTTAGCCGAGTGGCTGCTACTGCGTTTTAACTGGACAGCTTTATTAGCCTGGTTTGGCAGCGCTATTTTTATCTGTTTTGCTCTGAGTATGTTTTATGGTGTGGCCGTGGCTTTATGGCTAATGCCGCTGTCCGGTCTTTTTATGTCGATGATGTACCCAACGCTGAATTCTAAAGGCATTAGCTGTTTTCCACGCCAGCAGCATGGTGCAGCTGCTGGTTTAATTTTAGCTTTTACTGCCTTAGCTGCAGCTTTAGGGCCTTTACTGATGGGCCTGGTCGGTGATGCTATGGGGGATGTGCGTTATGGTTTTTATCTGGCGACTGGTTTTGCTTTGTTGTTGATGCTGGGCTTGTGGTGGAATCATTTTGTGCAACCTGCGGCAAAAAGGCTGGCGCTGGGGCATGATTAATTCAGTGCTAACTCGATAAAACAAAGGTGGCTGATGCCACCTTTGTTATTTCTGTAACTAACTGCTATTTCAGCGGAATAAACTCAATAGCAGCGCCGCCGCCAGGTTGCAGTGTCAGTGTAATTTTATCTTTGGCTGTCACTTCACTGCGCTTGATTTGATAGGCTTCAGGCTTGGTTTCCCAGTGCGAATCCGCGGCATCTATGTAAGCAATCATCTGGTATCTGGTCCCGGCTTTCAGGAAACTCAGTGGCTGCTCAAAAGTGCGGGCCTCTTCGTTGCTGGTAGCACCTAAATACCAATTGTCTGAGTGCTTATCCTGCCGTGCTATCACCAAATACTGGCCAATTTTGCCTTGCAGCGCCTGGCTTTGCTGCCAGTCTGTTGGCACAGCGTCAATAAAAGCAAAAGCCGGGTGGCCCTGATAGTTCTCCGGTAAATCTGCCACCATTTGCAGTGGGCTGTATAAGGTGACATACAAAGCCAGCTGATTGGCTAAAGTGCTCGGCACTCTGTTATTGGGCCTGTGTTTTTGATAGTCGAAATTAAAGATGCCCGGGGTAAAGTCGATAGGGCCGGATAAACCCCGGGTAAAAGGAATAATCACAGTATGGTTCGGTAAGTTACCTGTATCAGGGCTGCCGCCATTGTATTCCATACCCCGCACAGACTCCCGTGTCATCAGGTTGGGGTAGGTGCGGCTTAACCCTGTGTCTTTCACTGTTTCATGGGCATTAACCATCACTTTGTGCTGGGCCGCTATTTCCGTCACTTTTTGAAAATGATTGACCATATATTGGCCGTGGTGCCACTCCTTTTGATCGACCCTAGTGCCAACATACCCCATTTTGACTGAGGGGATACCTAGTTTTTGATAATAGGCAAAACCTTGTTCCATTTGTTTTTCGTAATACTTAATACCAGCAGCAGTTTCGTGATGACCTGTTAAGGTCACGCCTTTGCTTTTGGCGTAGTTCGTTACTTTTTCTATATCAAAACCTTTCACTGCTTCAGTAAAACTAAAAGTGGGTGGCCTTTGCCACCAGTCGCCTTCCCAGCCTTTGTTCCAGCCTTCAATCAAGACGCTATCGATATTGTGCTTGCTGGCAAAGTCGATGTACTGCATGGCGCGTGCTGTGGTGGCGCCTTGTTTAGGGCCTGGAGACCAGTCTTTTTCGCCTATATGCATCTCCCACCAAATGCCCATGTATTTGCCGGGTTTGATATAGCTGATGTCTGTGTCTTTGGCGGCTGGTTCATTTAAATTCAGAATAAGATCGGAGTTCAGCAAAGCCACTTCAGAATCCGCAATTTGAATAGTGCGCCATGGCGTTTGAAAAGGCGTTTGAGTGTAGACCTTATCTCCATTGGCCCAGGGCACTAAGTCGGCTTTTAAGGTGATGTGATTGTCTGTGATATTTCGCAGCGTCATAGAGGCGTAATCCACTAAAGCGGCTTCATGCACTGAAACTGCTATGCCTTGATCCAGCAAAGTCAGGGGCGTATGCGCCACATTGATTGAACTTAACGCTGAATTCAGATACTGGTATTCAAAACGCTGATCCTGATATGCCTGGATCCACCAGGCAGAAAAGTTACGGGCAAAAGCAAACTCGGTCAGCTCGTCGCGAATCACCACTTTGTTTAAGTGGGGCTGTTTGGGCAGCAAATAACGAAAGGCGACTCCATCGTTGTAGACACGGAATACCAGCTGCATTTGCCTTGGTTTGTCGCCTTGTTCGCTCAGATCCAGACTGATTTCGTTGTAGTGGTCTACTATGCTGGCGCGCTGGCCCCAGACCGGCTGCCAGCTGCTTTGGTGGCTTTGGTTCTGTACTTTATTGACCTTTAAATTGGATTGCAGCTTTGGCTGATCTTTAAAGGTAAAACCTAAGGCTGAAGCTTTGATCACAGCTTTGTTTTTGTAGTCGACACTGTAGCTTAAACTTTTGTCGGATAAACTGAGCATCAGGCTGATCTGCTGATCCGGTGATTGCAGCAACCAGCTTTGGCCGCTAAATGGCTCTTCTGCCAAAGCTTGAAGGCTAAGTAGGGTGCTTAGAAGAAAAAAGGGGATCCACTTCATTTTAGCTTCCTTGATACAGGCTTAGTAGTTCGTTGTGCGGCATAAAATTGAGCAGGCAAGCGGAAAAAAATGCTTCCAGCTGTAAGTCCTGAAATGGGTCTGGCCTTGCGGGTTGCAAAGCTGTTGCGGCAACTAAAGCCGGATAGACGCCATAACCTGATAACAGGCAATGCCAGGAGCTGGTGCCAAAATGTGAGCTCAATTGTTGGCGTTTGATCTCCTGATCCAGATCATGGCGGCGATACCAGCAGTCGAGGATCTGCAGCAAAGAATCGGACAGTTCTGTGTTGGCCCTGTTGGCGCGCCAGTAGTCTGAATCGTCGCGGCTGTTTAGTTTGTAATGCGCCACTATGTAATCGCGCACCCGCTCAAAACGCTCTGAAATCAGTTGGTTATACTGCTGCTGTTGCAAGTCCGTTACCGCAGTGAATTGATAATGCTCAATAAAAAGTTCGACCGATGTCTGCACCAGATGCAAAGCTGTGGCTTCTAATGGCTCAATAAAACCCTGAGATAAACCTACAGCGACACAGTTTTTGTACCAATGCTGCTGCAACTGGCCGACTTTCATTTTTAACTGCCGCGCTTGTACGTCCGAATCTAATAAACCTAATTGGGTGCGAAGCTCCAGCTCTGCCTGATCGGCGCTGAGAAAGGCTGAGCTATAGACATAGCCATTGCCTGTTCTGTGCTGCAGTGGGATTTGCCAGGCCCAGCCAGCGGAAAGTGCAGTGGCTTGGGTTTCAACCGGCAGAGCAGCGAAAGCAGCTGTGGGTAACACTACAGCTGCATCGTTAAACAAATTATTGGCAAAGGACTGAAAGGGCACCGCCAGAGTGTTTTGCATCAATACGCTGCTAAAGCCAGTGCAATCGACAAATAAGTCGGCACTGACCGCCCTGCCATCATTGCAAATCAAGTCTTTAATGCGGCCATCCTGCTCTTGGGTCACCGCCTCTATAGTTAAGGGCAAATGAGTGACACCAAGCTGCAGCGCTTTTGTCCTTAAAAACTGGCCTAGCAAAGCCGAGTCAAAGTGATAACCGTATTCGATACGAAAGGGGAAGTGCGCTGGTGTAATAGGAGCTTTACCTGCCCTTGCCAGATAGCCATTAAACAAAAACTTGTCCGGACTGGTTTCAACGTCAAAGCCCATACGCTTGCTAAAGCAGTTGGAGTAAAAGGCTCTTTCACTAAAAGTGTCGAGCTGAGAGATAAAAGGGTGGCTATAACTGCTGTTGCCTGAAGCCGGGCTCCAGTTGATAAAGCGAATATTGGTTTTGTAGGTGGCGTGGCAGGCGCTCATCCATTCGCTGTCCGGGATGTGGAGCTTATGGAAAAAAGCTTTCAGGCTCGGCGTTGAGCCTTCACCTACGCCAATAATGCCGATATCAGGCGACTCAATCAGACTGATCTGAGCATCTGGCCAGGCTTGAGCCATTAAGCAGGCTGTCATCCAGCCCGCTGTGCCGCCACCTGCAATCACAATAGTGTGGTTTTGCTGCATATTAGGCCCTTGTATACAAATCCAGGAATTGGTCGTGGCCTGTTAATTTCTGCAAAGGCTGCTGTTTGGCATTGCGGATATTTTGCATTAATTCCAATAGCAACTCTTTGGAATAAGTGCGGGCTGAAGGGTGGTAATCCGTCGGGTGTATGCCCTGACCTAACATCACCTGCAGCCAGGATGAGTCGCGGAAAATATCATTGGCATCATTAAAAATGGCCGCTGTTTCTTTAAACAAAGCCAGCTTTTGTTCTAGTCGGTGCGGAATAGCCATGTGCCGCATATCCCGCCAAAAGTCGGAGTCGTCACGCTGATTAACGTGATAATGCAGAATAATAAAGTCGCGGATGGTTTCAAATTCATCTTTGGATTCAGCGTTATAGGCTGCAACTTGCGCCTCGCTGATACCTTGATTTGGAAACATTTTCATCAGGCGCACTATGGCTGATTGAATAAGGTGAATACTGGTGGATTCCAAAGGTTCGAGAAAGCCGCTGGATAAGCCAACAGCCACCACGTTTTTATGCCATTGCTCTGTGGTGCGGCCTGTTTCGAAATTGATTTTTTTCGGTTCAGCCAAAGCTTTCGAATCCAGATTGTTCATCAGCGTCTGATAAGCCTGATCCTCAGTCAGATAATTCGAGCTGTAGACTATGCCGTTGCCATTGCGATGGGTTAGCGGAATACGCCATTGCCAGCCTGCACTGTGCGCTATGCTGCGGGTGTAGGGCAGGGTTTGTGCAAAACGTTCAGTAGGCACAGCCAAAGCGCTATTGGCCGGCAGGTAGTGGTCCCAGTGCTCGTAGGCCACACCTAAAGTTTTACGAATAAGCAGGCCACGCAACCCTGTGCAGTCGATAAACAAATCCCCGCTGACCTCCCGGCCATCTTTGAGCTGCAAAGCCTGGATAAAGCCAGTTTCAGGATTTTGTTTGATGGCCTCAATCAAGCCCTCAGAGCGGACAACACCAGCGTGTTCGGCCAGTTTTCGCAGATATTTGCCATAAAGGGCTGAGTCAAAATGATAGGCGTAGGGCATATCGTAGACAGGGTTTGGGGTTTTGATTTTGTTAAATTTACCTTGCTCACAGCACAAGTAGTTCAAGTCAAAATCCCATAAGGATTGTGTTAAGCCCAGTTCTTTTGCTCTTAGCCAATAATGCTGGAAATTCGCCACTCCCAAGGTGGCGCCTGGAGCGCCAAAGGTATGGTAGTAACTTTCGCCTTGTACCCGCCAGTTTTCGAATTTGATGGCAAGTTTGATGGTGGCATGGGTTTCACGCAAAAATTCTTTTTCGTCCAATCCTAAATACTGGTTAAAAATCTGAATAGGCGGAATAGTGGCTTCACCAACGCCGATAATACCAATGTCTTCGGATTCGACCAGTTCAACAGCTAGTGTTTCACCAAAGACTTTTTTTAGCAGAGCAGCTGCCATCCAGCCTGCTGTACCACCTCCGGCTATCACCAGTTTTTTCACAGCTCTTTGCATGCGCTATCCCTCTGATTCTTAATTCATTGTTTTTATTTAGTAATTTTTGGAATATTTAGAGTGTAGCTAAAAAAAAGCCCCTGACAACCATAGGAGTGCTCAGGGGCTTGCTTCGTCGTGCCGCTCTTAGTAGAACGAGTAGTTAAAGTTCAGCATGTAAGAAGGGCCAAACTGACGGCGTGTGGTTACTATGCCGTTTGCATCTACTGTCTCTTCATCCACATCTGTCAGGTTGGTGCCTTGCAGTGATACACGCAGACCTTCGAGCATATCCCATGGGCTTTGCGTAAAGTCATAGCTGATTTGTGCATCGACTAAACGTACACCGTTGCGTGAGGCTGTTTCAATTTTATTGGAACCACCCCTTTGATAGGTGCTGAAGTCTGAACGGTCTGTCGCTGCAACCCTGAACTCAAAACCTTCCATTTCATAGTAGGCAGTTAAGGAGTAAACGCGGTCAGACTGACCAGGAATACGGCTCTTGTCTTCCAGCTCAGCGTCTATCAAGGTTGCTGAGGCCGCTAAGCCAAAACCTTCCAGACTGTCATGCAACATGCTCAGAGGTGCGTTGGCTGTGAATTCCAGACCTTTGACTTTACCTTTGAGGCCGTCTTCAAAGAAGGAGTAGTAGCCATAATCTGGTGGCGTGACTAAATCACCGGCTGAGTAGGCTATATCGGCAGGGCCATAAGTACCGTCCTGATCGATAATGCGGTCATGGAAGCCTGGGATAAAGTAGTCTGCACCGCCATTGGTTTCGTCATTGCGGAAGTTAATCAAACTATCGCCGTCACGAGTCCAGTTCACCAGATCTTTGTAGAACACCGCCATAGACACATAGCCGTCAGCTTCAAAATAGTTCTCGAATGACAAGTCGAAGTTGTTGGACTCCAGAGGTTTTAACAGTGGGTTACCAGCAAATTTAGACCATGGAGTACCGTATTTTTCTACGTCAGCTGTGGTATTAGGTATGGCAATTAAATCAATGTTTTGGTCGAACTTCACAAAACCAGAAGCTTTCATTTGGTCAATGCGGGCGCGGCTAATGGTTTTATTGGCTGCAGCACGCACGAACTTACTATCACCTACTTCAAAGCTGATATTTAAGCTTGGCAACACGTGGTTGTAGCTGGTGCCTTGAGTCACGTTACAATCGACATCTATAGCTTTGTCGTTGTTGGCATCGCAGACCGCAAAGTTAGCACCAACTATACCTACGTAACCGCTGGACGATTGGTCTGTTTTGACATATTGCACGCCGATATTACCAGTGTACGGAATGCCGGCAATTTCATTTTCGAAGTCACCTTTTACATAAAAGGTGCTGACTTCTTCATCGACGCTGTAGGTATCACCTAAACGATCCGGCTCTAACAAACCTGCATCATTTAAGGTATAAGTGCCATCTCTGTAAGGAGCAAAACCGTCATAAGCAACCACCTGACCAAAACCGGCCCAGCTTAAATCAGCCAACCCATAGACATAAGCTGAAGGGATGGAGCTGGAGAACGGATAAGACTCAGCGGTAGCAAAGAAACCTTTGTTTTCTTTGTCTTTGTAGCGGTCACTGTAATTGACACCCAAAGTCACTTTGTTAAAAAACGGACTTTCGATGATGCCAACAGTTTCTAAACGATAGGTTTTCAGCTCTTCGGTAAAGTCGGCATAGTTCAGGAAACCATCCTGAGCGTTAAAATAGCTGTAGGGTTCGCCGTTGGCTTGCAACACTGTTGTTTTAAACTGATCGGCCAGGTTGGCCATACCGCCACCCCACACCTGAGGGCCTGTCAGTTGCAGCAGCGCTGGATCTGCAAAGGCACCTAAACCTGTGGAGCCGGTAAAGAAAATACCGTCAGGTGTCATGACAAAGTCACGGCTACCTAATTGTGATGAATTCAGCGCACCAGAACGCGCTAAACCTGCATAAGATTCGCCACGAGAGTCATGTTTTTCTGATTCGCTTGATGCGGCATCAAATTCAACAGACCAGTTATCGTTCAGTTGATACTCGAGGTTCAGACCAAAGACTTGCAGATTACCGTCTTTTTGTAATGGATCGGTGCGCAGCACAGGGTTGGCATTGACTTGTTTACCCGTGGAGTTAGCACCAGAGCCTGTTACATTAGCGGATGAGAAAGGTTCGATAAAACCGCGAAGCACGCCTGAGTCTGAGTAATCTATATCCAGGGCGTCCAGAGTCACATCCAGCTTATCAGTTGGACGGAATTCTAATACGGCAGAGATAGTGTCACGTTCCAGTTCAGTACTGATGGACTGGGTATCCAGACCTGTAGGCAGCAGTTGTCCTGCAGCGTTTTCGCTGTAACCCCAAACGCCATATTTACGTTGATTGTTTGGAGATTCAGTGGATGCAAGCGCCACTGCCAGACCTATGGTGTCGTCGGCAAATTTTTCTACAAAAGACAAGGCTATACGCTTACCTTTGTTGTCGAATTCAGGGTTGTCTGAATCACTTTGATTGGCTTCGTAGGTGCCGTTCAGAGTTAAAGTTTCTTTGGCTTGCAGCGGACGAACTGTGCGTAAATCCACTGTACCACCAATGCCCTGCACCATCAGCGTAGCATCGGTCGTTTTGAAAATGGTAGCGCCTGTCATAATTTCTGACGGGTACAAATCGTATTCCACACCACGGTTGTCGCCTATACCTATCAGTTCACGGCCGTTCAGTGAAGTACCGGTAAAGTCTTCTTTAAAACCACGAACTGAAATACCAGAGGTACGGCCGCCAACACGTTCACCTGATAAACCCGGTAGACGTGATAAGGATTCGGCGATGGAAGAGTCAGGTAATTTACCTATGTCCTCAGCAGAGATGGATTCGACAATAGAGGAATTGCCCATTTTCTCTGCCTGAGCGCGGATTAAAGAGCCACGAATACCTTTAACTTCAATGATTTCTACTTTGTCAGCTGCTTTTTCTTCAGCTTTTGCTGCCTCTTGCGCTAGTGCAAGACCTGAGCACAGAGCTGAAGAGACGGCGAGAGATAACAAGGCTGGTTTAAATAGTTGTCTGTTCATATCGGATTATCCTGTTGTCAATTTATGGTGCATCAAATTTTTTTTATTATGTTGTACAACTCTATCTATAGTTGATCGTGCATTAATCATTCAGCTCTGTTTTGCCACAGGCATCCTGTTTGATGACCATTTGGCTATCCAGTCTTAATCGATTAAGTTTGTCGACTTAAAAAAAACAACTACAAAAAATTCAGTATGGAGTTGTTTTTTTTCATCATCGGGTGAACTTTTTTAATTTGTCTCTTAATCGTTTTACTTCTGAATTTTGCAGTTGTCAAGCCTGTCCATAAAATAATCAATCTGAACAGGGATAGAAGTAGGAGGGAAGTAGGAGGGAAGCGTAAAAAATAGCGCGCTGATAAAAAACAACCGGACCATGAGTCCGGTTGTTTTTACTGGAGTTGGAGTGAACTTAACTTAATAATTTTGTCAGAGCACTGAACCCCTGACGTATGGTTTCCACTCTGTTGTCGGTTTGATCGCGCTCGACAAAAGCGTGGCGCAATCCCGCAGCTTCAGCTTTGGCAAAAATAGGTTTGAAATCAATCACACCTTTGCCTACATCTGCAAAAGCGCCGGCTTTGTCCATGTCTTTCACATGCCACAGCGGGAAGCGGCCTGGCTGACGGGCTATCAGATCCAGCGGGCTTAAACCTGCCTTCACCACCCAATATAAATCCAGTTCCATCTGCAGCAGTTTAGCGTCAGTTTCATTCAGCAATACGTCGTAGGGCAGCTGACCGGACAGTCTGACAAATTCAAAGTCGTGATTGTGATAGGCCAGTTGCATACCAGCGGCCTGAATTTTTTCGCCTGCTTTGTTTAAAAAGGCTGCCAGGGCTTTGTATTGGTCAATTGTTTTGCGGTCTGTGTCCATCAGATAAGGCAACACCAGGTACTTGTGGCCTACCACTAAAGCTTGCTCAATCACCTTATCCAGATCTTTTTGCATCATATCCAAAGGGACATGGCAAGACGGCGAACTCAGGCCTTCGCTATCCATGATTTTTTTCAATTGAGTCGCGCTTTGATCGTAATAACCGGCAAATTCAACCTGGGTATAACCTACGCCAGCTACTAATTTCAGAGTGTCTGCCACACTTTGCGCCATCAGATCGCGCAGAGTGTAGAGCTGCAAACCTGGTAGCACCTTAGCTGCAGGAGTTGTGGCTCCGGCAGACAATGGCAAGGATGCCATACCTAAACCTGCGACTCCTAAACCCAGGGCACTGAGTTTCAGAAATTGTCTGCGCTTATGATCCAGCAGTTGTTGTTCTAAGGTCGAATGGTCGTATGGCATAACTTGCTCCTGCTCTGATTATGTCAACCAGCTTGACCTGCTTGTGCAGGACTTTGGCTGGCAAAGTGACTTTGGTCAGCTTAACCCTGCCGGAGCAGGACCAGTGCTGGCACGTTGAATAAGGTCAAAAGGTAAAATGACTTTAGGTGCTTTACCCAAACGACCTTCAATTAAATCCACTAACAAGGTCACAGCAGTGCTACCAAACTCCTCAGCAGGCTGAGCTATGGTTGTCAGTGGGGGATCGGCAAAAGCGGCAAAAGAGATGTCATCAAATCCCGCTACCGAAATATCTGCAGGTACGTTAAGACCTGCTTGTTTAATGCCCTGAATAGCACCTATGGCCATTTCGTCGTTTTCACAAAACATGGCTGTTGGTGGATTGGGCAGAGCTAATAGTTCACTCGCTGCTTTGTGGCCGGATTGCAAGGTAAAATCACCAGGGCAAAGTAAGCGTTCATCAAAAGCCACTCCAGCGGCGTTGAGTGCATCTCTGTATCCTGCCACCCTGTCACGCGTCAGAGGGCTGCGGGCCGGACCTTTAATCATGGCTATGCGTTTGTGGCCAAGACCAAGTAAATGTTCTGTCATAGCACAAGCTGCTGCTCTGTTATCCAAAAGTACGGTGGGGCAGGCAATCTGATCTAATACTTCACAAGCATTGACCATAGGTAACTGGCTGCCCGCTTTCATTTCAAGTTCCGCAAAAGGGTTATGGGCACGCAACTGAATTAAACCGTCTGCTTGCGAGGTATGCACCATACGGGCATAACTTTGCTCCATATCTTCATCCGCCAGCGTGTTACACAGCAGCAAGGAATAACCCTTGTCATGAGCTGCCTGCTGCATACCACTAATGACTCTGGCAAAAAATACGTTCGCCACTGTAGGCACCAAAACCACCAGATTGCGGGTTTTTCCCGAGCGAAATTTCACCGCCATCAGATTGGGTTTATACCCGAGCTGCTTCACTGCAGTCAGTACTTTGGTTCTGGTCTTCAGCGACACCAACTCAGGCTGCTGCAAAGCTCTGGAGACTGTAGCAACAGAGACTGCTGCCAGTTCTGCTACATCACGAATAGTGGACATGGGCTAGTTTCACTTTAATAATTTGCTCCGGATTTTATCTGGATATTCAACAAGGTGCATCTGTTTGCCGGACTGTATTCAGAATATTTAGTGATGCCTGAGTCTTGATGTAACCGATATCATTTATAAAGTAGTTTTATCTAAAAGTGAAGAAAGTTTTAGTGAAAAGCCTTGGCTTAATTAGTGCAAATGCTCTTATTTGGTGCGGTGTTTTTTGTCCTTTGTGCAATTAAAGTGCGGTATTTGCGACAAACAACGGATTTTCTATTGACGAGGTAAAATGTAATCCGTTACATTTTTTGCAGCTTCTATTTTTGATCTACATTCACTATCTGTTTGTGTCTGTAAACCACAAGGAATAACCATGAAAACCCCAGGCAAACAAAAAATTCGTATGGGTATGGTCGGCGGCGGTGAAGGGGCTTTTATCGGCGCCGTGCACCGTCATGCTGCCGCTTTGGATGGCCAGATTGAACTGGTATGTGGCGCTTTTAGCCGCGATGCTGGCAATAACCAGCGTACAGGTGAAGAGCTTTGTGTAGACCCTGCTCGTCTTTACTCCAGTTGGCAGGAGTTGCTACAACATGAAGCGGCTCTGCCAGCAGAAAAACGTATGCAGCTGTTAGTGATAGTGACACCTAATCAGCTGCATGTCCCTATCAGCCGTGCTGCTATAGCTGCGGGCTTTCATGTGTTTTGCGAAAAACCTGCTGGTGTGACTCTGGCTGAAACTCAGCAACTGGCAGTAGAGCTGATCGCCAGTAATTCCTTGTACGGCCTGGCCCACACATATCTTGGTTACCCTATGGTATGGCAAGCCAAGGAGCTGGTTAAAAATGGCACTTTGGGCACTATCCGCAAAATTTTTGTTGAATACCCTCAAGGCTGGCTGACTGAAGATTTAGAAAGCAGTCAAAACAAACAAGCCAGCTGGCGCACTGATCCAGCTCAGGCTGGTGCCAGTGGCTGTATGGCCGATATCGGTACCCATGCTTTTGGTATGGCTGAATTTATCAGCGGTCAGCGTATCACCGAACTTTGTGCCGAACTAAAAAGCCATGTACCAGGCCGCCGCCTCGATGATGATGGCGCCGCTTTGTTCCGCACTGACGCTGGCGCCAGCGGAGTTTTAATGGCCAGCCAAATTTGTGCCGGTGAAGAAAACGCGCTGAAAATCCGTATTTATGGTGACAAAGGTGGATTGGAGTGGCACCAGATGGAGCCTAATACTCTGCTGGTAAAACCTCATGGTGCTCCGGTGAAAGTGTTGCGTGCTGGTGCAGGCCAGGCAGGTTTAGGTGCCGAGGCGTCCCGTCGTTGTCGTTTGCCGGCAGGTCACCCAGAGGGCTATCTGGAAGCTATGGGTAATTTGTACCGTGATTTTGCTGCTGCTATCCGGGCTGGAGAAAAAGGTACTCCAACTGGTGTACCAGGCATCAAAGCTGGTATGCGTGGCATGGCATTTATTGAAACTGTCAGCAGCAGTCAGAGCAGCAACGACAAATGGTTGTCTGTTCCTGTGACCGAATGATCCGCTGTCTAGCGCAACAGCAGAGTTCAATTTTTTGATTAGCCAGCGTGCTGGCTCAAGGACTACAGATGAATAAGATTCAAGGGCCAGCCATATTTCTGGCGCAGTTTATGGGCGACGAAGCGCCTTTTAACCATGTGGTCAGTATGGCGAAGTGGGCTGCGGACCTGGGCTACAAGGGCATTCAGGTTCCGACCAATAATCCGGCATTTTTTGATCTGGAATTAGCAGCGACCAGCCAAGCCTATTGTGATGAAATCCAGGCCAAGTGCCGCGCTGCAGGCGTGGAAATCACCGAGCTTTCGACACACCTGCAAGGCCAGTTAGTGGCTGTGCATCCGGCTTACGACGAGTTGTTTGATAACTTCGCACCTGAAGCGCTGCGCGGTAAACCAGCAGAGCGCACAGAGTGGGCTATCAAGCAATTAAAACTGGCTGCTAAGGCCAGCCAGAATCTGGGCTTAACAGCCCATGTGACCTTTTCCGGTGCTTTGTTGTGGCATTTGGTCTATCCATGGCCACAAAGGCCTGCAGGTTTAGTGGAGCAGGGTTTTGCTGAATTAGCTAAACGCTGGCTGCCTATTCTTGATGCTTTTGACGAGGCTGGCGTTGATCTTTGCTATGAAATCCACCCAGGCGAGGATTTACATGATGGCGCAACTTTTGAGCTGTTTTTAGCTGCGACCAACAACCATCCTCGCGCCAATATTTTGTTTGACCCTAGTCATTTTGTGCTGCAACAACTGGATTATTTGGATTTTATTGACCGTTATCACAGCAGAATCAAAATGTTTCATGTCAAAGATGCTGAGTTCCGTCCTAATGGTCGCAGCGGTGTTTATGGCGGCTATCAGGATTGGGTCAACAGACCAGGACGTTTCCGTTCTTTAGGCGACGGCCAGGTTGATTTTAAGAGCATCTTCAGCAAGTTAACCCAATACGGTTTCAAGGGGTGGGCTGTGCTGGAATGGGAATGTTGTTTAAAAGATTCAAGCCAGGGCGCGCGCGAAGGGGCTCCATTTATCGCGTCTCACCTGATTGAAAAGGCTGGCAGAGCTTTTGATGACTTTGCCGGAGCAAAAACAGACGAGGCGCGTAACCGCCGGATCTTGGGATTAAAACCGTAATCGCATAATAAAAATTAAGAACTCATTATTTACCCAAAATCATTGATGATGATGCAGGTAGACGGCTCTGTGCCTATGCCTGCAGCTTTATGGATAAAGGGTAAAACATCAACGGGGAAGACGAATAGAATGAACAGCATAAAAATACGCTTGTGCAGTATGATGTTTTTACAGTTTTTTATCTGGGGTGGCTGGTTTGTCACTTTGGGTACATTTTTAAGCCAGAACCTGCAGGCTACAGCTCCGCAGACGGGCATGGCTTTTTCGACTCAGTCCTGGGGTGCCATCATTGCGCCTTTTATCGTTGGCTTGATTGCTGACCGCTTTTTTAACGCTGAGCGTTTATTAGGTATTTTGCATATCGTTGGTGCAATACTGATGTACTTTATGTATCAGGCCACTGATTTTACAACCTTTTATCCACTGGTGTTAGGCTACATGCTGGCTTATATGCCAACGCTGGCGCTGGTGAACTCAGTGTCTTTTGGTCAGTTAAAACAACCTGAACTGGAGTTTGGTCAAATCCGCGTTTGGGGCACTATCGGCTGGATAGCTGCAGGTTTAGTCATCAGTTATGCCTTTGGCTGGGATGCTCAGCAGGCGATAGCCGACGGAGCGCTAAAAAATACCTTCCTGATGTGTGCTGTAGCTTCTTTGGCTTTAGGTCTGTACAGCTTTACTTTACCTGCAACTCCTCCTGCAGGTCGTGGTCAGCAGCTGAAACTGGGCGAGCTGTTAGGTTTAGACGCACTGGCTCTATTAAAAGATCGTAACTTCGCTTTATTCTTTTTAGCTTCAGTGCTGATTTGTATTCCACTGGCGTTTTATTATCAAAATGCCAACCCTTTCCTGACCGGAATAGGCGTTGAAAATGCCACAGGAAAAATGACTTTAGGCCAGGTGTCTGAAGTGTTGTTTATGCTGGCACTACCTGTCTTTTTAAATCGTTTTGGCATTCGTTGGACCTTGTTATTAGGCATGGCCGCCTGGGTATTACGTTATGTGCTGTTTGCTTATGGTGATGCAGGGCAGGGCGTCTGGTTGCTGGTCGTTGGTATAGCGCTGCACGGTATTTGTTATGACTTCTTTTTTGTCTCTGGCCAGATTTATACCAACAGCAAAGCGGGCGTAAAAATCCGCAGTGCTGCTCAGGGCCTGATCACGTTGGCCACTTACGGTGTAGGTATGTTGATTGGCTTTAGCGTCGCAGGTCAAATCACTCAGGCTTACACCAGCGCCGAGGTGACAGACTGGAGTTCGATCTGGTTATTCCCTGCTGCTTTTGCTGCTGTGGTGCTGGTGCTGTTTGCTCTGATTTTCAAGAACGAGCCATTACAGCAAACTGAGGATAAACAGCCATGAAGCCTGAATTAGCGCGCCGTGAATTGCTAAAACAACTGGCCGCTGGCGCCATAGGCGCTTCGGTACTGGGCTCAGCTTTGTTGGTATCAGGTGCCGCAACTGCGGCATCTGGCGGCGCGCTTAAAGGCAATATCCGCCATTCGGTCAGTCGTTGGACTTATGGCGATTTGTCCATTGAAGAGCTGTGTCTGCTGGTGAAGTCCTTAGGTTTCACTGCGATAGATTTAGTTGGACCTGAAGATTGGCCTGTGCTGAAAAAGCATGGCGTGGATAGCTCCATGTGTAATGGTGCCGAACTGAATCTGGTCGATGGTTGGTCTGAACCTAAGTTTCATCCAGAGCTGATTAAACGCTATTTAGCTCACA